>Ga0265294_10004008_pt1 | contig 18547 bp, 16 predicted proteins | sample MunlanPumphouse3_FD_192504 | JGI IMG/M metagenome (GOLD analysis project Ga0265294, IMG submission 192504) | Groundwater microbial communities from a municipal landfill in Southern Ontario, Canada - Pumphouse #3 | ecosystem: Environmental > Aquatic > Deep subsurface > Groundwater | place...
ATCTCTCATGTTTAATGGATACTACAATAATGTCTATCTCTGCTGACGACGTGCGTGACCTTCACCGTTTCGAGATCAAGATCCTGCTCGCTCTGGAACGGCTGATGAAAGACTACCGCTGGGTGCCGGAGGATGTGCTTCGTCGCCAAACGAAGCTTTCTGAGTCTGAACTGGCCTATCGCCTCGGGCACCTGATGCAGCGAAATATGGTGAAGAGTAGTGCGGTGCCCTATAAGGGCTACCAGATGGTCTTTACGGGATTTGACGCCCTCGCGTTGCAGGGTGCGGTGCGCAAAGGGTCGGTGACCTCACTTGGGTCTCTCATCGGTGTCGGAAAAGAAGCGACGGTCTATGAAGCGATGGGCATGGGGGTCGTTGCCCTGAAATTTCACCGGATTGGACAGCAGTCGTTCCAGACCGTCCGCCGATCACGGACCTATATGCCGCAGTACAAGCATTTTCCGTGGATATTTGCCTCCTCCTTCTCTGCGCAGCAGGAGTACGAAGCCCTGATGGCCCTACACGCAGACGTGTCGGTGCCGGTGCCGGTAGACATCAACCGCAACCTTGTCGTGATGACGTTTATCCACGGGGTGCCTATCGTGCAGGCGACCCTTGAGAATCCTGATGATGTCTTTGCGGATGTGGTGCAGAACGTTGCCAAAGCCTATCATCTCGGCTATATTCACGGGGATCTCTCGGAGTTTAATATCATGGTGGACGGAAAGGGTGTATGGCTGATTGACTGGCCGCAGTGGACTGACCCTGCACATCCCACGGCCGAAGAGATTCTGCTCCGCGATATCACCAATATCTGTACTCACTTTTCCCGGAAATACCGGGTCGATGCGCCGGTGGAGGAGACACTTGCGCAGGTGGTCGGGTGAAGGTATTTGGCATCGATATCATCCATGGCTCAGTACGATCCCGGGGCGAGAGACCCCGTTTTGCTCTGGTAATCCGTGAGGGTGGCCAGGAATCAGAGATTGCTGAGGTCTCGTTATTCCGCCTGCTTCGCCGTATCGCGCGTGAAAAACCGGATATTCTCACCGTTGACTCGGTGCAGGAGATTGCCGTTGACCAACAGGCCCTTTTTTTGTTTCTCCAGTCTCTGCCCCCACAGACGATGCTGGTGCAGTCCACCGGAGGAGAGAAGCAACAGTCCCTGCCCCGGGTAGCCGCCCGCTACAATATTAAGTTCAACCGTTTTGACCCATACGCAGAGGCCCGTGCATCAGCGGTGATCGCTGAACTCGGCGGCGGTGCAGAGGTGGTGGCCTTTGAGAATACGACTGATGTCATTGTTTCCCGGGGTCGTTCGCTGGGAAAAGGGGGGTGGAGTCAGAACCGTTATGCAAGGAAGGTGCATGGGGCAGTGCGTCAGAAGTCTCGTGATGTGGAAGCAACGTTGCATGAGAACGGGCTTTCATACACCAAAGATGAGATGAAAGCGTTTGGTGGTCTTAGCCGGGTGCATTTTGTGGTTGCTTCCCCGCGGGAGGATGTCCCTGTCACCACTGTCCGGTCAGCAGATGTGCAGGTGAAGGTGGCAGGACGCCGTCTTGATCGCATCCGCTACCGGATTCGGGGAGATGAACAACGGTATCTCTTCGTGGGCATCGACCCGGGGACGACGGTAGGAATAGCTGCCGTGACGCTGGACGGAGAACCGGTGCTGGTCAAAAGTTCCCGGACAATGGCGATGTCGGATGTGATTGAGGCGCTCTATACCGCAGGACGACCACTGGTCGTTGCCACCGATGTGCACCCGATGCCCGCCTCAGTTGAACGCATCCGCCGCGCCTTCTCGGCAATTGGGTTTACGCCGAAGGCAGATCGGACTGTGGAGGAGAAGAAGGTTCTCTGCGGTGAGATTCCTTATGGGAATGACCATGAACGTGACTCTCTCTCAGCAGCAATGGACGCCTTCCGTGCCTATCAGCCGAAGTTTCGCAATATCGCTAAGCGGATGCCACCCGGATATGACATGGATGACGTCCGGGCAGGTGTCATCCGGGGACTCTCTCTCGAGCAGATCCTCGGGAAGAACGTGCCTGCCACAGCACCGGAGGCGGAGGGGGAAGGGGAAGAAGAAAGTGTTCCTGCACTCGGTCCACGTGACGACCGCATGCTGCAGCTCGACGGGATGGTGAAATCTCTGCGGGGGCATGTCGCTGACCTGCAGGAAGAAGGAAAGGCAAAGGATCAGGAGATTACCCGCCTGAAAGCGCTTTTGGACCGTGAACGGACAAAAGAGAGTCAGACTCTGCACAAGGAGACTGAGATCACAAAACTCGATGCCATCATCGCAAATCAAAAGAAGAAGCTCCGGCGGGAGGAACGGCAAACAAAACAGCTGAAAAAGCAGGTGGACCGACTCCGTCGTCTGTCAACCAGTCAGGCCGGCGACGACCGTCTGCTGGTGAAAGCGGCCGAATCCCTTTCCCGTGATGCAATCCGTGGAATTGAGAACAATTTCGGGATTGCAGAGGGCGACATCATCGCGGTGAAGACGACTGCAGGGTGGGGAACGACGGTGCTTGATACCCTCGCTGAATTTCAGATCCGGGCGCTTATCGGTGGCGGCAATGGCCGCCTTAAAGACGCCTGCCTAGAACGGGGAATTGTGTTCCTTGATGCAAAAGGGATGGTTCTCGACATCCGCGGTCCGGTTGGAAGTGCTGATGCCGCCCGCGTTGTGGCGGCAGAGGAAGCGTGGCAAAAAGATGCCGCCGCCTATGAAAGGGGGAAGAAGTCAGAGATGATTGAATCAATATTCAAGGATTACCGGGCAGAACGAAAACGTGAGGTGAAACGCGATGGATGACCGGGCACTGGTGCAGATGATCCGCGGCATTATCGGGACAGATGCAACGGATGACGACTGTGCCGTCATTGAAAACGGGGAGGATTATCTCGTGATGTCGACTGATATGATCCACGAGAAAACTGATTTTCCAAAGGGGATGACGGATTATGAATGTGGTTGGATGGCAGCAGCGGTCACGCTCTCAGATATTGCTGCGATGGGGGCAACCCCTCTGGCCCTGCTTCTGGCAACCGGTGTTGACCGTGCAGACCGCGTAGAGGCGATCATTCGCGGTGCAGACGCATGCTGCCGTGCCTATGACTGTCGTCTCATGGGCGGCGATCTCGACGCCCACGCGGAGTGTACGCTGGTCTCGACCGGCCTTGGCCGGGTCTCCCGCGACTGTCTGGTGCGGCGGCGGGGTGCACAGCCCGGCAATATTGTGGCCGTAACCGGGACTCCCGGGCAGGCGCAGGCGGGGCTCGACGGGTATCCGGCCCACTGGCAGGCACTCGTGACCCCCCGACCTGGGGTATTTGAGGGGCAGGTTCTCGGGCGTGCCGGTGCGACTGCCATGATGGATGTCTCTGACGGACTTGCGATATCCCTGCACGATCTTGCTGAGGCATCCGGGGTGCGGATGGATGTGACTGGCGCGGTTATTCCCCGACCCGAAGGGGTGTCATATGAGGATGCAACCCGGTATGCTCTCTTCGGTGGTGGGGATTTTGGTCTCTTATTCACTTGTCCCGCCGATCTGTTCCCGATCGCCGGTGTGGATGCGACATGCATCGGTCATGTGTCTACGGGAGAAGGGGTGTTTATGGACGGGAAACCATTAAAAAAAGCTGGATATGCGCATTCCTGGGAATAGGTCAGAACCCAAAGCACCTTAATGCGTAACTCTCTAATAATTTTAAGAACAATTTTCAATAAAATTCAGGATCCATCAATGAATATCTCCGACAACGTAAAAAATCCAAAACTGCTCCTATTTGCCATCGCTATCGCATCGTTTATGAGTTCACTCGATAGTTGTATCGTGAATATTGCTCTGCCAACATTATCAGTCGCCTTTGATGTCTCCACCGGTCTTGTCTCATGGGTCGTGACGATCTACCTCCTTGTCCTCACGAGCTCGCTCATGATATTCGGGAAGCTTTCAGATCGAATTGGGTTTCGCCGTATTTTTCTCGTTGGGTTCCTGGTTTTTGTCTTAGGGTCTCTCTTCTGTGCCCTTTCCCCGACATTTATTATGCTGGTCATCTCCCGTGCTATTCAGGCAGTGGGTGGCGCGATGCTCGGTGCAATTAGTATGGCCATGGTGTCGGCGTTCATGCCACCTAAGTTACGGGCAAAGGCGTTTGGGTTTGTGGTGACCGTGGCCTCTTTGGGTGTGGCCGCAGGGCCCTTTTTTGGAGGCATACTCACCGAAATTCTCTCCTGGCACTGGATATTTTTAATCAATATCCCGGTGGGCATTATCGCATGTGTTCTCGGTGCGGCTGTTATCCCCTCCATGCCTACCCGTGAGAATACCGGATCATTTGACAAGCTGGGGGCCATCTACCTTTCCCTCGCGCTTGCGGCCCTCATCTTTGGACTGAACTTTGGTTCCTCTTACGGGTTTACCTCAATTCCGATCCTTGCAGCCTTTGCCCTTTCTTTCGGAGGGATTCTTCTCTTCATTCGTCAGGAAGGCCGGGCACCTGATCCCCTGCTTGACCTGAGTCTCTATCGGGGACGGGCATTCCTCTTTGCAAACATTGGTACTTTGCTGGTGACACTGGCCTATACAGGCTCAGAATTCCTGTTACCCTTCTTCTTTGAGTATGTACAGGGAATGTCGACCATGACTGCCGGACTCTACCTGACCGTTCCCTCGGTCACCCTGATGGTAGGTGGGATGCTGTCTGGTTCGCTTTATCACCGGTATGGCCCCCGTAAAATCTGTGTCGTAGCATCAGCCGTCTATATCATGGCATTTCTTCTGCTCGCCACCTTCGGTGTGGGGACCTCGTCTTTGGTTATCATCCTTGCCCTTGCCCTGCTGGGATTTGGTATAGGTTTCTATTATTCGGCAAACACGAGCGAGATCATGAGTCTTGCCCCCCGTGAAAAGCAGGGTATGGTCTCCAGTCTTACCAATACTGAGCGGAATGCGGGAGCCACATTGGGTATTGTTATCTTTGAACTCGTCTTCATCCACTCACTGATCACCATCAGTGACTTGGGAGGGCTGACTGAAGGGGTGCTTGTCAACCAGCCTGAACTGTTATCCGAGGTAATGTCTTCTGCCTTTGACATTGCGTTCTTTGGAGGCGCAATTGTAGCGGCGATAGTTCTTATCCTTTCATTATTCACACCTGACCCGGAAAATCTGATGGGTCTATGAGTGATAAAAAAGGCGACTGTCCAGATATATTTCATTTTTTCTGTCACATCATTGAACCCTATAGGGGGAAGAGCTTACTTTCTTTAAGCGGTATATGTTCAGATAACTCAAATCTACGCCAACGCCGGGGGAGTCGTTCCCTCTTGAAGACTACCCGGATGCCTTTCAAAAACAGGGATTGATTGCCGCTTAGTGATTTAATTGTGGTTTATTTGGCAAATAACTCGCAATAAATATCTTGTTTTATTGCCAGTATGAACGAAAAAAAGGTGTTTGATTTCGCCCTTTTTGTATCAGCATGGTATCATACTTGCTTTACGTTTTAGACTTTAAAACTATTCAGAATAGATATCTCGGTTAATTTCACCCTGCTTTCAGGACGATACCAGAGGATAAAATATGCTTCTCTCTTCTGCAATGATGTGAGCAAAAATGAATGGACCCGGCGGGATTTGAACCCGCGGCTTCTACGTTGCGAACGTAGCGATCTACCCCTGATCTACGAGCCCTTCCGTAAATATTATAAAATAATATTGGTGGGGGTGAATATCAATCTTACAGAATGATCTCGATATCGAGTTTCTCTGCAAGTTCCTTGTAGCGGTTCCGGATGGTCACCTCAGTGACTCCTGCCACCTCTGCCACCTCACGCTGGGTACGGCGTTCTCCGCCCAGAATTGAGGAGATATAGATAGCAGCGGCGGCGACCCCGGTTGGACCGCGCCCGCTTGTGAGTTCACGTTCCCCTGCCTGCCGGAGAATTTCAACCGCACGCGACTGAACCTCTCCCTTCAGGTTCAGGCCAGAGCAGAACCGTGGAACATAATCAATCGGTGAGGTTGGGAGTAGTTTTAACCCGAGTTCACGGGAGATGAACCGATAGGTCCTGCCGATCTCCTTACGGGAGACACGGGAAACCTCTGCAATCTCATCAAGGGTACGCGGGACATTGCACTGACGGCATGCCGCGTAGAGGGCAGCAGCTGCTACTCCTTCAATAGAACGGCCACGGATGAGGTTCTTATCAACTGCATCACGATAGACGACTGCTGCCGTCTCACGGACGTTTCGCGGCAGACCCAGTGCAGATGCCATCCGGTCCAACTCTGAGAGCGCAAATGCAAGGTTTCTCTCCGTTGCGTTTGAGACACGGATACGGCGCTGCCATTTCCGCAGGCGGTAAAGCTGTGCACGGTTCTTGGATGAAATCGCACGGCCGTATGAGTCGCGGTTCCGCCAGTCAATCATTGTGGAAAGACCCTTGTCGTGAATCGTAAAGGTCATCGGTGCACCGACACGGGACCGCTTCATCCGCTGGTCATGGTCGAAAGCACGCCATTCGGGGCCGCGGTCGATGACTTCATCATCGAGGACAAGGCCACAGTTCTGGCATACCAATTCGGCACGTTCGTTATCCTGAACGAGCTGACGGCTACCGCACTCCGGACAGACGGTCTTATTAGTCTCTTCTGTCCGTGATTTCACTGCCTCCTGTGCCTCTGAGGTCCTTTTTCGGAGTGTTTCCCGCTGGGACTGGAGTTGTTTTAATTTTTCATTTCCTGCATAATTCATCATCCTTATTCGGTGTACAGTTGGTCACCCACATTGCATTTACACGGGCCTTTGCAGACAACAAGGGCGTATGGTGTTTTAATATTTCCAAACACTTCTACCAGTTTTCCGACAGGTTTGTTTTGCCGGTCAACGACCTCACTGTGGAGGCGTGGCAGTTGTCCTCCGTCAATGGTCATGACGGCACAATTTTTGCCACAAATATTCTTAATTTGACCAACAATTTTCATGTAATAAAACCTTCTAAAAATCCGGCACCCGGTGGGTTGGTAACTATTATATGTTGAAGGTGTAAGTATTTAAAAGATGGCCGAATTCTTATATATTGACAGATTTTTTGTATCCTGATGCACGCTTTATCGCATGCAAATGTCCGATATATGTGATTTGTGGTTGTTACAGATACTCTTCCCTGTGGACAGGAATTCCGTATGTGCGCTTTCTCTACAGGAAGGGGAGGTTTTTCCCGGAGAGAATAGAGGTGCTCTCCATTTCGGTAAGTCCCGCGCCTCGTGCAACCTGCATCCGCTCTGGCATGGTCATCAGGTCTGATGGAGCATGAGTATCTGAATTAACTGCCATCAGGCATTGCTCTTCCCGTGCCACGCATACCACGTGACCGTTCGTGCGGTTATGACCGCCTCTTGCGGTGATCTCAAGTGCTACCTGATTATCACGTGCTAAACGGGCGTCTGCGAATGATATGAATCCGGGATGGGCCAGTATGTCAACGTCTGGACACGCGCAGGCAGCAGCATTTGTCCCCGGTGCAACAGGCTCCATGGTTGTCTCCCCGTGCACGATGACGATGTCAGCCCCGTTATCCCGTGCTTCACGTGCAAGGAGGGCTATTTCTCCGGGAGGGACGTGGGTAATTTCAACGCCAACAAGGAGGCGAATCCCGTATGTACGTGCTGTCTCGCGCATCGGTTCGAGGGCGCGGACAAGCGAGGTGATGTTTGAGCGGTCTGCATGGTCGGTGATGCCAAGTGTCTGGTATCCCAGCACTGCTGCCCGGTGGATAAGCTCGGCAGGAAGAAGTTCACCATCAGAGAAGATCGTATGGGTGTGGAAGTCGTACATCGTGGTCACTCTCGTTTTAGAATTTCAATACGATTTTTTTCATCAGCTCTTCCTTACTTCCCTTCCAGTCAACGATGACCCTGCCCTTCGTTTTTGACCCGTGTGCCGGGTGGGTGGCCTCCTCGTCAATCCGTGCCGATAGACCGGCCTTCTTAGCGGCCTTGTGGATTGTCTTGATCTGAGGTGCCTCCTGTGCCATCTCTTTGGATACCCGCCGGCCCTGGTTACGGGTTAGAGCGCGGTCGAAGTAACATGGATAGAGTGTCCGCTCAGAATTCATATATGAGATATGTCATTGTGAAGGTATAAACGATACTTTGTCATACATGTAGATATGCACCATATTGACGTCAGTATTGAAAAGGACATCTTTGACGCAAACAATCGTCTTGCAGCGAAGAATCATGAAATACTTGCTGCAGCAGGGATTCGTGCTTTTGATCTTCTCGGTGCCATTGGGTCCGGGAAGACTTCTCTTGTGGAAAAGATGGTGCCGTTATTGAAAAAACGGGGGCTGAATGCGGGGGCCATCGCAGGCGATGTCTATGGAGATGATGATTTCCAGAGAATCGTTGCAACTGGTGCTCCGGCAGTGAATGCAAATACGGGTAAGGAATGTCATCTGGATGCCCACCTCGTGCATCATGCTATTGATCATCTCCCCTTAGATGAGATTGATATCCTCTTTATTGAAAATGTCGGTAACATGGTTTGCCCGACTGACTTTCTCCTCGGTGCGGAAAAACGCATTGTGGTAATCTCTTCCACTGAGGGTGACGATGTCGCAAACAAGCACCCGATGATGTTCCGTGAGAGTACGATAGCGGTCATCAACAAGGTAGATCTCGCAGAATATGTCGGATGTAACGTGAATCGTTTAGAGTCTGATATTCATCGGTATAATCCAGAAATGCCTGTATTCCGCACCAATATGAGGACGGGGGATGGGATGGAGGAGCTTCTTGATGAGATTCTCAAATGATCAGTGGAATTAAATAGATACAAGGGCAATATTTATAGACTTCAGAGAAGGGCATCCCCCTTCTGAATACATTTCATATATTTCAGGTGTTTAAATGCAGTGGCATGGCAGATCAGTTAGGAAAGAAACCGGTGGCAGAATCCGGTATGCACGGAGTAAGAGGAGAAGCGAGATAGGCAGTGCACCTGCTGATTCGCATATTGGTGAGGAACGCCTGAGAATTATCCGTACCCTGGGGGCTAACCAGAAGGTTCGGGTACTGCGTGCACAGTTCGCAAATGTCGCCAATCCAAAGAATGGTGAAAACCACCGGGTGGCAATTGAAGCTGTTGAAAAGAATGCTGCAGACCCTAACTTCGTGCGAAGAAAAATTCTCACGAAGGGTGCTATCATCAAAACCGAGATTGGTCAGGCACGTATTGTAAGCAGACCCGGTCAGGACGGCGTTATCAACGCTGTGCTCATCTAAAAATCTTTTTTTCCATTATCGTTCGCACGGATGGAAGCGTATGCATTTATTATGCATATCATCTAATGACTGGTGTAATGCGCAAAATATACCATCGTTTCCCGATGAGAAATGACCTGGTTTTTACCATAAAGCGCCCGTTCATTGACGTGGTGTCCCGGGTGTGTGCCCTGCATGGGACTCATGAGACTGGGCGGACTCCCGGGGGGGAGATGGTGCGGATTGATTTTAATGCAGCGGTGGCAGACAAGAAGATCACTTTTGTGCCGGTTGACTCTTGTCCTGACCTGTTAAATACGATCACCGAGGCGGTTGATTTTCAGATTGAACTTAAAGAAACGACAATCATGTCTGATAAGCGCATCCCTCGTTCTAAAAATGTATTTCTCCTTCGCCTTGAGGAGACTGGGATGGCCTGTGAATGTACTGTGGTAAAGACCAGTACGATAGCTGGTCTGGATGCGATGGACCTAAAGGTTCTGCTTGTGGGTGCAATTTAATGGCTTTGCGTACGGCTGTTGCAGCACCATTCCGGCATATGCATCGGGATCGTCTGCGCCGCCCTGAATTCATTTATTTCCTTGCAATTGACCGGCGCTGGATGAGTCGTGATCAGGCGGGGTCGCTGATTGCCATTGCCCTTCGTGAAGGTCTTCTGCGTGAGGAGGGTGGGGTACTGGTGCCTCTCTTTAATCCTGCAGAGGTGGATATCCCGCTTGGGTTCCGTCCTTCAGAGGATATTTTCAAGCAAGGTGAGAATTATTGTGATACCCTGATGATTCGTATTGCTGAAGCACAGGGAACCTCGCAACAGAAGGTGGCAGCAGAGTTGCATGCCCTTGTGAATGACCGGTTTGACGGACATCTTCTCCCGGAGGCGGGTGTGGTGATCCTTGCCCGTAAATACGGGGTGCCATTTGAGGATCTTGTTGAAAAATTGCGCGAATCACTCAGCGGTCCGGGCTGCTGAGTTAAAAACCAGCAAAAAAGTATTTTTTAAAATTGTTCGGGATTAGTTTGCCTGCCCTTCAGCAGCGGGTGCAAAGTAGTCCTTCAGGCTCTTTTCGCCATATTCAACAACCTTTGCATTGATCTGGACGAAGTCGCCATTGATCTCTGCGCCACGGATGCTCATTCTTCTGCGCTGTCCGGGGTAGGTTGGGCGGAACCCAACACCGTTTGCGAGGAGGAGTCTTCTCCGGGTAAGTCCGGGGAGGTCACGGCGTGCGGGAATGCCGGTCTTGTCGGTTGCTCCGGTAATTGCGATCTGGTATCCTGCAAATCCGAGTACATCTCCGGATATGATGTCGCCTACGTTCTTGCCAATGAGTGCACCTGCCATGCCGGCGGTTGCCTCAACCTTGTACGAAATACCATCTTTTGGGTCTGAGAGAACTACTTTGAAGTTTGCCATATTTTTTACTCCTTTCTGAAAGTTGTCTATTATGTTTGTTTAGAAGTTATTAAAAATTGTGGGGTGAATCCACCTGTCCGTAGGGTGTTACTTACCCCAGAAAGGCTTTTCTTTTCGCCGAATTTTCGTGTATTCCTCAAGAATATCGATCATATCGCCGGTAAGGTGTTTTGTCATCTCGCCCTCAAGGACTTTGACATGGTGCTCGGGTATCTCGACATAGAGGACATCCCCCACATCAATCTGGCGACCGATTGTCGGGCCTTCAATAGAGATTGCCACCTCGGCCCCCTGATTTGCCTCGTTGACGGTCTCCTGCCCCATCCTCATCTGTTTAATCCGCCCGATTCTCTTTCCTGAAGGGAGGACGAGGTTGACGCTTGCCTGCAATTTACCGGCCATAATGCGCACTCCCACCACGGCAGGATTGGACTGCCGGAAGACACAGTCAGGGAGGAGGGTGATCTTTGCCGGCAGGATGAGTTTCTCAAAACTCTCCTTGTGGATAAGGCGGCGCGTCTCCTTTTCCCAGTCGATGTAGTCATCGATGAGATGGTAGATGACATCAGACTCAAAGAGGTGCACATGGCCCATCGCCTGATCTGCGAGGGCTTCAAGGGCATCGGGGAGGATAGGGGTGTTGAAGGCGAGGATGATGGAGTAGAGGGGGTCTTTGATGGTTGAAACTTCCACAATATCGTGCCGGGATACCGGACCGACATCTGCGCGCATGATGGGGATTTCGTGCTCCTCCAGTTCCTTGGAAAGCGCCTCAAGGGCTCCGATGGTGTCGGCTTTGATGAACACTCCCTCCTCCGAGAGGGTCACCTGAATGTCCTGCATCTCGTGGATGATCTCATCGATGATCTCCTCGCGGTTGCCTTTAACCACGCGGATCGGCGAACCGGCGATGGCGCCTTCCAGTTTCTGGGCGGATACCTTGATACCGGATGCGGCAGTCACCTGCTTCACTCGTTCAAACCGGTCCTCGGTGAGGATCTCCTGCATGGGGCGGGGTAGTAACAGGGATCGGACCTTGGTCTCGATAACGCCCCGTTCCCCTCCCACGATGATGTCGTCACCAACGTTTAACTGACCGTCAATAAGGATGACATCAAGGGTGGTTCCAAGGCCGCGCTCCTCTTTCACCTCGAGAACGGTGCCGTACCCCGGCCCGGTGGTGGAGAGGGCGAGGTTCTCTGTCAGGTACCGTTGCGCAAGGCCGACCATCACCATCAAAAGGTCGGGGAGACCTTCGCCGGTTATGCCAGATACTGGTACAATTGCGATATTGCGGGCGAAATCCCTCACGCGGTCAAAACGGTCGCAGTTGAATCCCATCTCTGAGAGTTCGCCGACCAGTTCGTATGTCTTTGTCTCAATCATCCCCTGCACCCGTTCGTTCTGGGCCGCATAGGCCTTCATGAAGGGTGCATTTTCCTGCACTCGCCAGCCGTGTATCCGGTCGATCTTTGTGGCGGCGATCACAAAGGGTGTCTTGTAGTTCCTGAGAATCTGGAGTGCCTCTTTGGTCTGCGGCTGGAACCCGTCGTTGATGTCCACTACAAGGATTGCCATGTCTGCCAGTGCCCCGCCGCGGGATCGCAGTGTGGTGAAGGCATGGTGGCCCGGTGTATCGATAAACAATAGTCCCGGAACATCAAATTTAACCGCATCGCTGGTGCCGCTCATCTTGCGGATTGCGTCCAGAGGTACAATGGTTGCTCCGATATGCTGGGTAATGGCACCCGCCTCACGATCCACCACGGATGAACCCCTGATTTTGTCCAGCAATGATGTCTTACCATGGTCTACATGCCCAAGTACACAGACCACTGGTGTACGAATGGATGATGGGGCCTCTGATTCCGTCTTCTTCTTTTTTGCCATGTCTCGCGCCCTCTGCCTCTCGTATTGGTATTAAAAAAAATTCTCAAATCGCCCGCCGCTCTTCTGAGTATACAGCGGTTTATGGCGTTTTTATATAAGTAGTTCACCTGACTTATTAATGGTGTTCGTACAGATGCTTTCCTGATGGGTGAAGTGCCTTTTATCGGGGGTTTATATCTCTCACTTTAGGTTTCCTTGATGTTTGTTTGGTGAAGGCATCGCAGGTCGGTCTGGGGTATCTGAGGGCCTTTGTGGGTATGATGGGTTAGTCTTTTTCCTTTCTGTGTTGCCTGATGTGGCTACTGCCTCGTGTGGGTGCCCGGGCTGGGGTGGTAATTATTTCCCAATGGATTTGCAGAACATATGCGAAGATTAATTACGGGAGATGTCAAAATAAGAAAGGCATCTTAGTGAGGCATTATGCCGGGGTAGGGTAGTGGTTATCCTCTGGGACTGTGGCTCCTTGGACTCGGGTTCAAATCTCGGCCCCGGCCTTTTTGTTTTTTATGTGTTTATTGCGCTTTTTTGATTTGTGCCTGTGTTTGGTATGACATCTCCTTTATGTGGTATCAGGGGTGTATTGTTGGTTCTGTCTGGGCGATGGCGGTAGATGGTATGCGTGATGAGGATATTTTTTCAGAAGTGCAGTGGTTTCGCACCAACATGCTCGCGATGGTGGTCTGGGTTGCCGCGTTGTTAGTATGGTATGGTTTTTATCTCCAGATTGTTGCAGGTATACCTTTTGGGATGAATCCCGGTCCTGACTGGCTCATGTGGGTGCTTCTTGCAACGGTTGGCATTGGCATGCCGGTATTTTTTCTCATCCTCCGGCTTGAGGTGAGGGTCGGGAGCGGATGCCTGTCTTATCGCGTGTATCCAATGCACCTGCGGTTCCGAAATGTGGGCTGCTACAAGATTACCTCTGCTGAAGTGGTGTTATACCGGCCACTCCGGGATTATGGTGGTTGGGGTATCCGGCGGGGTAAACAGGGTAGTGCATATACCGTCTTCGGGAACTGTGGAGTTTGCATAGCTCTCTCCGATGGCCCGTCTTTTCTCATCGGATCCCAGCGGGCGGATGAGTTTTATGCAGCGCTTTCCGTCTGCATGTCTCGATAAATACTCATTTTTGGGGATCTTTTTTGACGGGATTTTTTGATGCGAGGCAGAGGGTGGGGGAATAATCCGGAGACCTCTTCGTGTTTTATTACATTTTTTCAATTTCGCGTGCAATAGAGCAGAAATATATCTCATTCTCTGCCTTTACAAAGGTCCGTGACAGATCGACATCAAAGATGGTACCATCGCGCCTGCGATGAACGGAGCGGATCCGCTCTTTTCTGCCGGGCTCGGGTTCGCTCCACATACTGTCCCATGCCTCACGCGTGAGCGAGGGGTTCACATCAAAGACGGTGCAGTCTGCGAGTTCTTCTCTGCGATAGCCAAGGAGCTCTTCTGCGGTTCGGTTTATCTGGCAGATGCTGCCGTCACGACTGAAGAGGAGGATGGAGTCTGAGGCCTGATCGAAGGCCTGTCGGGTGAATAACAGTTCACGCTCAAGCTCCTCTTTCTCTGTAAGGGCTGTCATCAGAGCTTTGTTCGCCTGCTGCATTTCTATGGTCCTCTTCCTCACATTTTCCTCATGATTTTGGTGATACTGAAGAACCTGCTCTTCGCATTGTTTGAATGTTGTGATGTCCCGGCCGCTGGCATGGTAGCCGGTTACGTGGCCGCCGGTTTCCCCGAGTGCCCGGATGGTCCATGTCTCCCAGCTGGGCGTTCCATCTCTGCGGATAGCGCGGATGTCTGCGGTGACGGGGCTACCTCCTGGCTGAAGGGTCGCAATGAGAGATTCGAGGCGGTTGCGTTCATCGGGTTGAAATGTTGGTAGAAATCGGGTCCCTACGATGCGATCGGCTGTGCGTCCTGAATGGCGGCAGAATGCAGTGTTTGCAAATTCGATTGTCATTGATGGAGATATGTGAACAATCCATTCGGTGAGGTCTTCGGTGAGTGCGGTGTAACGCTCTTTCCAGGTATCCTGTTCGTCTTCTATGGTGCTCTCGGTGAAGGTGACAGCACATCCTGCGGCACCGCTCGCAAATACTAAAGGGATGTAGTGGATTTCCCAGTCGGTCTGCTGTCTGTTTTGGGTGATAGATGTGCGGTATTTTCCTGGTGTGCCTGCCACTGCGTCCCGACAATTGGTGAGAAAGGTTTCATCCCGGAAGATGGGCGAGGGTATATTGATGCTGGGTATTGGCCTGATCCCTTCCGGGATGTGGAAGAGGCTTACTGCATCCGGGGTGGCCTCTGTTACTTCCAGGCGGGCTGTCAGGCAGAGGCAGATGGGTGGCGCAGTGAGGGGAAGAGCGCTTATTGGCATCCGCCGTGCAGGAAAATATGCCTTTGCAGGGCCCATTCTTTTCAGGTCTATTTCTCCGGTAACGACCAGCATGTCCAGATACTTTGCCGTGGTGTTGCGGTGCATTCCAAGAGTTTCCGAGATCTCGGTGATTGTCATTCCGGTTGGTGATTTCCTCAAAAATTCTCGTATATGCTCTTTTTCATTCCATTCAGTTGACATTTTTTCCTCTCGGGGCATCTCTCTGGGAGCTCCTATGCAGTGCATATATGCTATGCTTAACGAATATTTATATGTGATTGCGTCTATGTTTGTTTAGCAATGCAGTGCATTGGCCGGTAGTTCCCTTCTTTTTGGTTTTAATGCCTTGGTGGAAGGGGTGCGCACCGGAGATATTATACATGATTAATCATGTAGGTGAAAAAAGATGTCAGGTTCATTTGATGTGAAACTCGAAGAGACGGTGTACCTTCCTGATCCGTCGGTCCGCGAAAATTCGTGGATCGGCGACTATACTACTGAGTATCAGCGTTTCCTCCGCGACCCGGATGGGTTCTGGGAGGGGATTGCAAATGAACTCGAATGGTTCAGGAAATGGGACGCGGTAAAGAAGTGGAACCCTCCATACGCGGAGTGGTTCACAAACGCACAGCTCAATATCACCCACAACTGCCTTGACCGGCATGCAATCGGTGAGCGGCGAAACAAGGTGGCCCTCATCTGGCGGGGTGAAAAAGGGGAGCAGGAGCGGGTACTCACATACCGGCAACTCCACCGACAGGTGATGCGGTTTGCAAGCGGTCTGAAAAAGATGGGCGTCACGAAGGGTGACACCGTCTGTCTATACATGCCGCTTGTGCCTGAGCACATCATCGCCCTCCTTGCCTGTGCACGAATCGGAGCCGTCCACAATATCGTTTACGGCGGATTTGGGGCTCAGGCACTGAATGCTCGTATCCGTGATTCTGGTGCTAAAGTCGTGATCACTTCAGACGTTGGATACCGCCGTGGCAAGCAGGTTTCACTGAAAACCATCGCCGAAGAAGCAGTGGTCAATGCCCCATCGGTGGAGAAGATCATCGTTCTCCGGCGTGCAGACCCCGGTCCTGAACTCTTCCTCGAGATGGAGGTTGATTACTACGATGTCCTCGAAAGTGGAGATGCCACCTGTGAAGCAACCGTAATGGACGCAGAAGATCCCCTCTTCATCCTCTATACGAGCGGTACGACTGGTCAGCCAAAGGGCATCGTCCACACCTGCGGAGGCTACATGGTCGGCACCTACTACACGACAAAGTATGTCTTTGACATGAAGGAGAACGACGTCCACTGGTGCACAGCAGATCCCGGGTGGATCACCGGCCACAGTTACATCGTCTATGGTCCGCTCTCTGTGGGTGCGACGGTTCTCATCACTGAGACAGTACCGGATTATCCCGATCCCGGTATCTACTGGCAGATCATCGAGGACTTCGGGGTGACCATCTTCTACACCGCCCCGACGGCCATACGGATGTTCATGCGTGTCGGCGAGGAGTGGCCAAACAAATACAATCTCGATTCCCTGCGGATCATCGGTTCAGTAGGGGAGCCTCTCAACCCGGAGGCGTTTGAATGGTATTATAGGGTCATCGGCAAAGGACGTTGCCCAATCCTTGATACCTGGTGGCAGACGGAAACCGGGATGCATATGATCACAACAACCGTCGGTGAACCGATGAAACCGGGATTTGCGGGTCGAGCTATCCCTGGTGTGGTTGTGGATGTGGTCGATTCAAAGGGTAACTCGGTCCCTCCGGGCACGGGTGGCCTCTTGGTGATCAAAGAACCATGGCCCTCTCAGATGCGGGCAGTCAAAAACAACGATGACCGCTACCGGGCTTACTGGGAAACGATAAACGGCTACTACACGGCAGGTGACCTTGCGGTCAAAGACGAAGACGGTTATATCATGATCTTGGGCCGGTCTGATGACATCATCATCGTCTCCGGTCATAATCTGGGAACCGCAGAGGTGGAAAGTGCGCTTGTCTCCCATAAGGCGGTGGCAGAGGCTGCTGTCATTGGTCTCCCTGATGCGCTGAAAGGCCAGAAGGTGAAGGCCTTTGTGATCCTTGTGAACGGCAACAAACCGACAGACAAGCTGAAGTCGGACTTGATCTACCATGTGCGGATGAGCATCGGCCCGATAGCAATGCCATCTGACATTGAATTTGTGGATTCACTCCCCAAGACCCGCAGTGGCAAGATCATGCGAAGGGTGCTGAAGGCACAGGAACTTGGGATAGACCCGGGAGATATCTCGACACTGGAGGAGTAACCTCTCCTCCCTTATCTGAGGTGAAAACGATATGAATGGCAAACCAATGAGCGAAGCGGATGTTCCAGCGATACAGATAGCCGGCATGGATGCGGTACGGGGCCGGTGGGCACTGGTCGGCGTAGGGTTTCTCATCAATCTCTGTCTGGGCAGTATCTACTCATGGAGTGTCTTTGTAGGTCCTCTTGCAACGCATTACACTGCCCTCCTTGGGCGTGAGGTGACGGCATCGGAGGTTCTCCTCCCGTTCTCGGTCTTTCTTGCATGTTTTGCCCTCACAATGCCGCTTGCGGGTAAATTCATCAATATCAGTGGCCCGCGTGCGGCGGTGGCCCTCGGTGGTCTTCTGACCGGTCTGGGCTGGCTTGCAGCCTCAGTAGCACCATCGGTATGGATGCTCTACCTCCTGTACGGTGTCGTGGGCGGCGTTGGGGTGGGTATCGCCTATGGAGTGCCGATCGCAGTCGCCTCGCGGTGGTTCCCGGACCGCTGTGGTCTTGGCGTAGGCGTGACGGTCGCAGGGTTCGGAATATCTGCCCTCGTCACGGCCACGGTCGCCGGATATCTGCTTGACATGGCCGGAGTGATGATGACCTTCCGCATCTTTGGCATTGCTTTTGCGGCGATCCTGCTCCTTTGTGCAGTCCCATTGCGCTTTCCTCCGGAGGGGTGGCGCCCGCCTGGGTGCCGGGTGCCACCTGCTGTAGTGACAGAACGTGGTTTCACCAGCGGTGGGTTGGGTTCAATGCTGTGGTCACGCCGGTTTTATGGGTTGTGGATCTGCTACTTCATCGGCTGCTGTGCGGGTCTGACGGCAATATCCATTGCCAAACCGGTGGGAATCGAGGTGGTAGGGATAACTGGCGGCCTTGCGACGCTCCTTGTTGCATTCTTCGCCATCTTTAACGGCGGTGGGCGGCCCATATTTGGGAGCCTCACGGATCGTTTGCATCCCGGGAGAACGGCTGCCATCTCGTTTATCTTAATCGGTGGTGCGTCGCTTGCGATGTGGCTTTTCCCCTCTGTCCCGGTCTATATCATCTCGTTTGCGATTCTCTGGGGATCTCTTGGCGGATGGCTGGCGATTGCCCCCACGGCGACCGTTCGCTACTTCGGAGCCGCTGACCCGCGGATGTACGGCGTGGTCTTTCTGGCCTATGGTGCCGGTGCTCTTGTTGGGCCGCAACTAGCAGGTTTTATCCGTACGGCAACCGGCAGCTGGATCGGTGTCTTCCCGTATGTGGCAGC
>Ga0265294_10004010_pt1 | contig 18541 bp, 10 predicted proteins | sample MunlanPumphouse3_FD_192504 | JGI IMG/M metagenome (GOLD analysis project Ga0265294, IMG submission 192504) | Groundwater microbial communities from a municipal landfill in Southern Ontario, Canada - Pumphouse #3 | ecosystem: Environmental > Aquatic > Deep subsurface > Groundwater | place...
ACCTGCCCCTTGCTACCACAGAGGGGGCACTCATCGCATCTGTGAACCGCGGGTGTCGCGCCATTACCCATGCAGGTGGTGCACAGGTGCGCATCCATCGCGACGGCATGACAAGGGCGCCGGTCTTTGCATGCAGGGACGTCGCCCATGCAGTGGAGACTGCCCGCTGGGTTGATGGGCATCTGGATGAGTTCAAAAGTATCGCTGCGACCACCACATCCCATGGTGAACTGATCGGCCTCTCGACGCACATCGCCGGAACAAGCCTGTATGTCCGCTTTGAGTACTTCACAGGCGATGCAATGGGCATGAACATGGCCACCATCGCGAGCGGGAAGGTGGCAGAGAGGATTGAGGAGGCCTGCGGTGCGCATCTTGTGGCCCTCTCTGGCAATCTCTGCACAGACAAGAAGCCCGCGGCTGTCAATGTGATCATGGGACGTGGAAAAACTGTGATTGCGGGGGTCTTCCTCTCTGATGAGGAGATTCAGAAGACTTTCAAGACCGATGCCGCAACCCTTGTCTCTGTCAATACACGCAAGAACCTGGTAGGCTCGGCCCGCGCCGGGGCTCTGGGTTTCAATGCCCATGCCGCAAATGTCATTGCAGCGGTCTTCATCGCCTGTGGTCAGGATCCTGCCCATGTGGTTGAGGGCAGCAACGCCATTACCACGGTTGATCCAGTGGATGGCGGCGTATATGTCTCAGTCACACTTCCATCTCTTCAGGTCGGCACAGTCGGGGGTGGGACCGGCATAGGCACCCAGCACGAATGTCTGAATCTACTGGGTGTCGCAGGTGGTGGAGAGCCGGCCGGTGCAAATGCAAGGAAGTTCGCTGAGATCGTGGCGGCCGGAGTGCTTGCAGGTGAGCTGTCTCTTCTGGGCGCACTCGGCGCTGGCCACCTCACGCGTGCGCACCAGCGCCTTGGCAGAGGCCAGGTATAATCCAGATCATATGAGTGAAAAGATCCCAAGAAAATGCTTGCATTCTTGAGGCAGGACATAGTATGATCAAAAATATAACCTGGTCTTAGTGTAGACAGGGGAGCTGTGCCCCCTGTCAGCCCCTCAAAGACTCTGTCTTTTCATGCTCACTGATGCTCACACCAAGCTCAGAATTCTCTTCCCTGTCAGAGTGCATGTCACCTGAGTTTGGGAATGTGGGTTTTAGCTTGTGGGGATGAAAGCGGAGCCGCCTTTCTTCACTACGATAGGTATAGCACATTGAGTGCTAAATTATATTATATCCGATATAAAGTGTAAACTTGACAGGTCTGCCCATTCTGTCTTTGCTCTTTACTGTCATCTGGTTATAGTAGTAAAGTATCGCCGAAATGCGTTCTATTCTAACGATATTCGGGAGCGTTTGAAAGATATTGTGTGGAACCTATCAAATGACCTGGGTATTGACACTCTGAAAGAGTACATCTATTCTCAATTGGAGAAGTGAATGATCATTTCCTACAAGTGGCATATCCAGATGCATCCACTGAGACGCGGCTGAATGCCGCGCTCGATACCTGTAGGTGGCTCTACAATGAACTCCTCGAAGAAAGCAACACAGTACAGGAGAATGGGATCGCCCCGACAATGTGAGGAATGCAGGTGCGGATCGTCACGCTGAAAGACGGGAATCCATATCTGAAGGGCATGTATTCAAAAGTGCTTCAGATGGTGAACTATATCCTCTGGAGCAACATCACTGCTCTTTCTCAATTGAAGAAGAGGGGACGAAATATTGGTGACTGCTCCCCCGACTGAAGTCGGGGGCATCCAGGGTTTTTCAGCCCAGAGATTGCAGTCCCAATCTCATAATATTGATCGCCGCGTTCTGGTCTCGATCCATCACCAACCCACAATGTGGGCAGGAATGTACCCGATCAGAGAGTGTTTTTGCGACGATCATTCCACATCCGGAGCACCGCTGCGTTGTATTCCTGGAATTCACCAGGATCACACAGGAGCCAGCTTCTTCCGCTTTGATCCGGGTGATCATGATGAACATATTCCAGGCTACATCTGCAATGCTCTTTGCCAGATAATGATTCTTTTCCATTTTTATGATGTTCAGATCCTCGAACACAATCATACCAAACCGATCCACCAACTGCCGGGAGGTCTGATGAGCAAAATTGAGCCGTCTGTTGGCGATCCGTTCGTGGATGCGTGCGACGATCTTTTTGGTTTTTTTCCGTTCAGGAGTTCCTTTCTTTGCTTTTGAGAGTTTTCTCTGCGCCTTCGCGAGTGTTTTCTCGTCGGGAGGCACAACCAGAGGCCGTGCCTCAAGGGAACTCCCGAAGGAAGTTCCCGTTTACGGAAGAACCGGGGGTTCTCGATCTTCTCCCCGTTCGATAAGGTGGCGAAGGATTCAAGACCTACATCGATCCCAACAACCGTCTCCTTCTGCGGGGCGGGAGAGGGGTCGTACTTGACAGAGAAGCAGGCATACCATTTCCCGGTCGGAGACCGCCTGATGGTGAGGGGCTTGATCATTCCTTCAACCGGACGGTGGAGAACGACCCTCATGTCTCCGATCTTTGAGAGATGAAGACGATTCCCATCAAGTCTGAATCCATACTGCGGGTACGTGAAACTGTCGTACCGTCCCTTCCCCTTGAAACGGGGATGGCCGGGTTTTTCTCCGGATTTCACACGCCGAAAGAAGGCTTTGAAGGCAAGATCCACACGCATGGATACGTCCTGCAAGACCTGAGAATAGACGTTAGAAAGTTCTGGATGCTCTTTTTTCCAGAGAGGGATCTGACGTTTCGACTCATAATAGGAGATGTGTTTATGTTCCTGCTCCCACGCGTTCTTCCGCATTGCAAGCGTCTCGTTATAAACCCATCGGCACATCTCAAGCGTCTGCTCCATCTGAGAGACCTGAGATCTTGTCGGATAGAGTCGGTAACGATATGCTTTAGGCACAATGCCAGTATAGGAACATATAACCTATAATAATGTCGATGGAAGGCTGTATCCCGCCATTGAAATGGCGGGGATTAGCCCTGTATTGATCCTAAAGGACTACACAGGAGCATCCATGATGCTTCCTGGGGACGATTTTTTTCTTATCTCGCGTACAAGGCTGAAAGTGCTGGTACGAACCTTGTCAAAGTCGATCCCAGAAATACATCACAGATGTGTTCTAACTGCGGAAGCATTGTGAAAAAGAGTCTCTCTGAGAAAGTCCACGAATGTCCATACTGTGGGTTTGTTGCTGACCAAGACTACAATGCCGCGGAGAATATTCACCGCGTGGGGATGGAACAGCCCTTTGAGGCTGTGGAAATGCAGGGCATTTCCAAGTCAGGGAAATCTTCGATTTCCCGTGCTGTGGAGATGATACATCTATATCACATCTCTGTGTTGCAAGGATTGTCAATGAAGCCGGAAGCCGGAAGCCGCGTCCTTCAGAGCGGGGTAGTTCACTTAATCACACATCTGACAATACCTTATTAATCTGAAAGACCGAAAATTCTGTATCATCAATCATCCACTGAAACAGATCAGACATATCAGACTCAGACTGAATAAAACAGGAATATCATGAGAATACTGGCAATAGGAGTAGGAGGGGCAGGCAGCAGGATCATGGATCACCTCTATAATCACGATACCAGGAGCAAGGCAAACTGTGTTAACCCGATAGTAATTGACATTGACGGCAACAGCCTGCACATGTTAAAAAACATCCCCCAGAATGCCAGAATATTTTTTCCTCCAATAGATCCGGACGTCCACTACAACACAGCTTCTACAATTGATATCGAGGAGATGATGTCTGCCATCCAGAAGATCGATAATTCTGAATTTGACTCAATAATGATCTTCGGCGGACTTGGAGGCAACCTTATTGATGTCATTGCTCCTCTGATACCTGAACTCAGGAAAGCATATATCGAGCCTGTATATGTCTTCTGTACCCTGCCATTCAGGCGTGAAGGCAAGGCAAGGTCAGCAAAGGCAGCAGATGACATTGAGATGATCCGGAGATTTGCCGATGCTGTCATAGTCTTTGACAATGAGACCTGGCACCGGAAACTCAAGGCAGATTTTGAATACAGAGCAAAAGAAAAAGAGGAGAAATATCCTCAGCTGAATCTGGGCCCATGGAACCCGCACTCCTTCCCTGAGAATCCACGCGATATATATGCTCTTCTCAATGAGAAGATCTCACGCCAGATAGGTCTCCTGCTCAGAGCAGGTGAGTTCAATGATTCAGGATTTGAACCCGCAGATGTCGTGCTTGATGCAGGAGAGGTGCTGAACACCCTCACAGGCCATAATATTGTGGCAATCGGATATGCCATAGAACGCCTCCCAGGAGGTTTTCTCAGCAGCCTCAGATTCAGACACCAGCAGATCTTCTTCTCAGAGGGATCTCACCAGCGCGCTACAAGGATCGTCTCACTTGCCAAAAAAGCGGTATATGAGAATATATCAGTGCCCTGTGATCTCACAAGTGCTGAGAAGGCCCTGGTGCTGATCGCAGGCCCTTCACAGGAACTCAGTATGCGGGGGTTCCAGACAGTCAGAAAATGGATCGACAGGAGCATAGCAGGACTGGAGATGAGGGCAGGCGATTACCCTGTCAGAAATACAAAATTTGTCGGAATAATAATCATGCTCTCAGGCATCCACAACATTCCAAGGATCAATGAACTCAGAGAGATCAGAAAACAGTATATGGAGGAGCGTGGAGAGGAAGAACGCCTTAAGATTGAGGAAAATACAGGCAGTCAGACCTCTGAAGACGAAGGCGAAAAGAAAAAACCCTCATGGGAAGAGATTGCCGACCTGGATGAGGAGGCAGCCTTTCTGGATAAATATTATACTGATAATGAGACATTCACAACAATAGATGATATTATTGAAGATGTGCCAACTAAAGATCTCTGGAATGAGGTGACTGAGATTGTGAAAGATGATGAGAATGAGAAAAAGGATCCAGAGACAACACACAGTCTGATAGATCTTCTTGATGATTACGAACCTGAGGTTATGACGGATATAAAGACACCTCAGGTCACCCATAAGTCAGAGATCCAGGAATCAAGGACATTACCTGATTTTCTGATTGATGAGATCACTGATAATGAGAACCTGGTCAGAGAAAGGAGAGAGTTACAGAGACCTCTTCAGCCATCTCACAACACAGAACCCTGCTATAAAGCAGAGACTGAGATGCAGATCAATGCCAGAAAGATTACCCTCTCTGGAAAAGGGAAAAAAACAGATCAAAAACCCCTGCATGACAATCAGATCACAATCAAAGGGCCAAAATCAGAAAAGAAACCGGATGACAGGCTTGTCATGCCCGGGAGGATGAAGAACAGGGAGATTGATATTGCAGGCAGTGCAGATGTCACTGGTCCAAAAAAACCCAAAGATTCATGCCTTGGTACAAACAGTATCGACATTCCAAAGAATTCCCGTAGTGCCAGTGACAATGCCAGGGTAGGGGAGACTATCAGGATTGGATCCGCGGGCAAAATGCCGGATGATCATCTATTTGAGGGTGGTTCTATATCCCTTTCAAAGAATATAAGCCCGGATGAATCTGCATTCTCAGGCGATAAAATAAAAGTAAGCAAAAGAAAGAAGGCAGATGACAGCAGCCTCAGTGGCGGCAGGATCTCTGTAGGCACAAGAAACAGGATCAATGAGGGTGCACTACTTGGAGAGAAGGTCAGCCTGCAGGGCAGGGGAAAGAAGGTTCAGGAACTTCTGAAGGATGAGCCAGTAAAGATGAGGAACCGGGCTGTGCCCCGCCCAAACGATGACATGCTCTCTTCCGCAGGAAAAAAGCTCAGGATGGAAGAGGACGATAAAAAGAAAAAACCCGGAAAAAAACGCCCCCCATCAGGTAATGGGGGAATCTTCTGGGTTGAATGATGGGGTATTATCTGGCCTCAACAACTCCATTACTGTCCTGATACTGACCCTCATACAGACAGTCACCACCTTCTACTCTGTGCATGATCATCTGCACAATTCTCTCCTCTTCTGATATCTCAATATCCTCTGTGCCCATATTCACGAGACAGAGGGTCAGCTGACCACGGAAACCAGGATCTACAAAACCCCCGCCAATAAGTACGCCCCGCCTCCCAAATGAGGACCGGCACATGAGTGTGGCAGCGACGTCAGCAGGAAGTTCCACCCACTCAAGACTGTTTACAAGGGTGCACTCACCCTGCCTGAGGAGAGTCTCACTGCCTGCCCTGAGATCATAGGATGCCGGCTGCTGGGATTTCTTATTATATGGTCTTATAGTCAGGTCTCCGGCTTCGAGTTGATGTGCAATCTCTGCTGATGAAAGGATCATATCCCAATAATCTCACAGGAAAACGCTTAATATCTTCGCATGTGCATTGTATATGGACATCTTTGAGATCATCACATTCCAGAGATTTCAGGAGAAAAACAGTATAATTCTGGGATCCATAGGGTAGAGGACATCCTCCTGGGCTTCGAACCCAGGAACGCGGGTTCGATTCCCGCTGGATCCGTTAGATTCTGATCATTCAAGTTTTATATAGGAACGCTGCCTCTCGCCGATCTTCACAGTCGATCCAATGACCTCTGATGGATTTGAATCATCGGCATAGGCATATATCCTGAACCTGTATCTGCCAGAGGGAAGGGATTTTACACCCAGGCAGGCTGTCTCTGATTTTGAATGGACTGCTCCGTCAAAATATAATGTCTCAAAACAGACCCATGCTCCGGTGCCGGCATCCACATTCTGATAATAGACCTCCTCTGTTACAGTGCTGTTGCCTGTGTAGCTCACGTTCCATCCAATACCCAGACTGTCAGGCCCTGGCTTACCTATTTTAAGATCAGATACCAGAAGGCGTCTGGACTCATCACCACCTGCACTGAGATTATTGTGAAGGGCGATGATGGTATCTGGCAGTGGAAGGTGATATTCACCCTCTATCCCGGTGGCTGTGATTGCACCTACACTATTTGAGAAGAGCCTGAGACTCCCTCCCACCCCGACTTTATCTGTATTCAGTATCAGCTTCAGGGTAGTCTGCCAGGCCTGACCGGGTTTGATTGTGCCAACATCAAAGTGCAGATCCCCGGCCGTCCAGTTGGCAGAATCATCACGCTGCTGCCTGAAGATGGTTGTGTCATTGTAAAAGCAGTACTTGTGAATCTTTGTATCAGGCTGATAATCAAAGATCTCTGTATTTGCTCTCGGGACATTATTGAAGGTAACATTATCAAAAGCAAGATCCATGCTGATGTCAGCTCCTGCCACGTCGATCAGTTTACCTGCGATCTGGGTATAGATATCTGCCAGATCCGACATCTCAGGAGCACTGTAATACTCACCGCCTGTCCCCTCTGCAAGCATGCGCAGGGTCTCCTCACCTCCAGAACTGAGGTCTCCACATGCAATCGAGAAGATCTTTATCTGGCGGTGGGAGGCATAGTATGAGAGGTCCTGTTCTGCATCTGTAAGGCTCTCAAACCTGTAATAATTTTTCTCAAGGTCGCCAAAATCTTCGGGTGAGCTGGTCGTCGATCCACTTCCGCGTGCCAGGGGATCACCATACCAGTTGTAGTCCCCGTCAGAGAGTATGATCACAGCCCTGACAGTGTTGCCGTCATTTGCACTCTCATTCTCATTGTTGTATATGATCTCATTCAGTGACTTGTATAGACCAAATCTGAGGGGTGTCCCTGAGGCAGGGACCATCCCGTCGATGGCACTGTCAAGGGAGACGCTCCCGCAAGGCAGGAGTTCAGAGTCGACTGTGGCATAATCAGCATAGTCTTTCCTGCCACCGCCATAGTGCTCCTCAGCGTATTTGTGATGGTCTGAGGTTGTTGAGTAGTCATTAGTGTTACATTCATACTCACCATCTCTTGCCACATTACCCCACTGTTGAAAATACCATGACCACCTCGAAAACCCATATACATTATCCCAGTTCCAATAGTTATCATCCTTCCACTCCGGAACCAGATATGCGGGGCCCCTCTGTCCAAATGAGACCAGGCCCACCTGATCACGGGTTTCATTCATCGCTGCGATGAAGGTCTTTGAGGCATCCTTTGCATAGACCATCCTGTCAGGATATCCGGATAGCATACTGCCAGAACGGTCTGTACAGAGCATCACATCAATGGGCTTGATACCAGTCGCCCAGCCGTCACCTTTGAGACGCACAGTTATGTCTGTGTCGACTGTCTCACCTTCAGAGTCAAGGTCTATAATATCAGGATGTGCCTCTGTCTCGACACTGATGTATGGATAGTTCTTCCATTTCAGGCGAATCTTCTCACGCACCACATGACCCCCGGTATCCCATGAGGCGATCACATCACAGGCCCCATTGGAGTATGCATTATACCCTGCCTCCCCCTCAGATGCGAAGGTTCCGGGTGTAAAGAGAGAGATAGCCTTGCCATCGGCGCTGGTCTCGGCCCTGGCCTCGATCTGTGGAGGCATTACCTGTGAATCCGGATATTCAGGATTTGCAATCGTAAAATTGAGATTCTGGTTTGGTATTGGAGTGCCCTCAGAATCAAGGGTTCTGGCAGTGATTGCAGCCACAAAACCGGACTTGACCTCCTGGCTTGGCATCACCACCCAGGTGGCTGTCAACTCAATGCTCTCAAGGCTGGGTGTGACAAATCTGACAGTATTTTCTGAGGTTACATAATCATTCCAGAGATATGCGACACGTACAGTGTGGGTATCCCCTACATCACAGGGCCCGATATTGAAGATCACCTGACCCATATGATTAGTCCAGAGTACCCGGGATTCCTCATAGGTGACATCCACACTGACCTGACGATCAGGGCAGGGGTTACCGTAGGTGTCTCTGAGAGTATAGACAAGATGGAAGATGCTCTCACCATCTGCCCACTGTTCAGGCGGACTGCCTGATGGGTTGATGAATGAAAGCCCGATTGATGCAGGTTCGGCATTGGCAATGCCATAGATTGTCAGCCACTGAGAATGCGGATCCATATCAACTGGTGCCACAGAGACGATATTCTCACCGGCGGTCTCTGACACCCGGAACATGGTTCTGAAGATACCATCCTCATCTGCATATACTTTCGTGGACGGGACCAGACCGCCATCTGTTACAAAACCGGCGTCTTCAGGCGAGCCTGTGAACTTCACCTCTTCAGGGGTCAGGCCCCTGGCAGTCTCATAGAGGCCGTCTACGGAGTTGTTGTATCTGTCTGTTATGACAATTTCAATCGGTGTCTTTCCACCCACTGTGACCTCATTCTCAAATAAAATTGATGAGATCTGATATGGATTACTGTGATCAATTTTCTGCCCATATACCTTTGAGACAGATTCTGTCCCATTCTCACCATACCAGACGGTGGCAGTAACCTCAGCAGTTCCACTAAGTGTTGCAGGTGTGAACTTCGTAGTATAAGGGGCAGATGTCAGATGAGTGATGGAAAGAGAACCCAGACTGCTGTCAGGGCATTCAAAATCCACTCCAGCAATATCAGTGGGTGCATTATTGATCTGAAGGGTGATCTGGCTTCCGGAACCCCCGGCAACAACCCAGTCAGTGCTGTCCGGACCGACTGATGATATCTCCAGATCTTCGGGAACAAGTGCGGCACCTGACTGTATGCCACACAAAAGAAGTATTACCAGTATTACCTGCCTGAGACCCTGCATAAGATATACCTATGATAATCATAGTGATGTAATCTGCATAAAGCTTTTTCCAGAGATTATATATCAGGATGCTGCATACACTCGCAGCAATATAATCCCTGGATGATTCTGCACTTGACAGGATTACTGATGATCCTGAACCAGATTTCTAAGAATGCCTGGCATCAGGTGCCATAAAAAATAAAAACAGGGTTATAAGTCAGAACGCCGCGGAGGGCGTCTCCGGGAACTGTTCTGTGAACTCATCTTTGTCTTTGGATTTTTATTAGAATATATTACAAATCCTGCTGCAAGGATTAAAATCAGTCCTGCTATACCGAGAATCGGGAGGACACTGAACTCAGATTCAAGGGTTATGATAGCCTCAGTCTGGAGACTTCCAAGAGGGATCTGCTTCTCAACACTTGCTGATTTATACCCCTCAAGTGATGCGGCGATCACCCATTTGCCGTCAGTAGGGAGGTCTGTCTCCACGCACCCTTTTGCGTTGGTCTTGCCGGCACTCACACCATTGACTGTGACAACTGCACCAGGAAGCACCTGATGACCGGAATCCTCGACAAATATCGTTGCATGTGATTTTCTGTATTCAAGTTCGACTGCGAGGTTCTCTCCACCGTCAGTGAGATCAAGGGTCTTTGTCCAGGTCACAAAACCATCCTTACGCACCTCGACACTATGACTCCCGGCTTCAAGATCCACAAGATCACAACGGCCGTAGATGTCAGTCAGACCTATTGACAAAGCATCGACTATGACCTGAGCTCCATCCACTGGTTTCTTGTCCTGATCATAGACAGAGATTGCCATTGGATAGGAGGACATCTCAAGTTTAACCACATACTGAGCATCATCCCCTCCGACGTAGACCTCTTCTGAAAATGCCGAATAACTGGTTGCCTCAACCCTGAGAGAGTATTCAGATTCACGTTCAAGATTGCAGGTCAGCACACCATTTGAATCTGTAACTCCCAGATCATTGCCATCGACACTGACATGTGCCCCAGTAAGACTGGCTCCGGTCTCCTTGTCAGTGATTCTGAATGCAAACTGGTCATTCCTGTGCAGCCAGTACGAAAGGGGAGCAATCCTGTTGTTTGAACCTTTCTCAACTGTTACGGTCTTGTATAGAGTATCATACTTCGGTGCGCTGATCGTAATGGTGTACTGCTGGCTAATGTGAACTGAGAACTCCGTATCTCCATCTATGCCAGACCTCTCAGAGTCGTCATCACTGTTGCCGGTGATCTTTACAAGTGCTCCATCCACAGGCTTTGCTGTGTCATAGTCAAGCACTGTTATGGTAAGAAAGTCCTCCTCAGCTGAGAGATCCACATAATAACGGCTCCTGTCTGAGGGGATAATGTCATGATAACTGCTGTAACCAGACTTGGTCACACGGATTGGAAGTCTGTCATCTTCCATGTATTCGTAGATTATCTCTCCTCTGGATGTGGTCTTCCCTATATATGATCCATCGATATAAACGCTCGCTCCACTGATTAAATCGTCCGTGCTCTCATCCCTGACAATAACTGTAAGTGTGGATGCCTGCACTGTCCAGCAGAGACATGCAAGTAATATTAGAAAAATTAGAAGGCGGCGAATGTCCATGTTTGATCTTAGTATCTTCATAGATTTTACTCCACCGGTTCAGCTCCAGTGTTCGGAAGGGATGCGGTCAAGGAGCATACCCTCAACTACCACCGGCATGAGACGACGACCCTCTTCAATCGCCCTTTCGAGTTTCCACTCGCTCTCTGCATAGATCGAGAATATAGGATCGCCATGCCTGACACGTGTGCCTTTCTTGGCATGCAGGAGGATGCCGGCACCTTTGTCATTGGGTGCCCCGGCCGAACGGGCGAGTGAGATCAGCGACCTGTTGTTGAGTTCTATGACATATCCTGATGACGGTGCCCTGATATCAACCGAGAATTCTCCTGGCAGAACTGAGTCTGCGGTGACCTCTGGATCACCACCCTGGACTGCGATGATCTCCTTCATCTTTGAGAGAGCTCTGCCTGAGGAGAGGATCTCCATTGCCAGATCCTGGCCTGTGCCACGTGCGGCCTTGCCTGCCATCTCAAAGGCAATACCTGCGAGAGATACACTCTTCTGGATCAGGGATGAGGGTTCTTTTGCTCCCTCAAGCACAGAGAGGGCCTCTCTGACCTCAAGTTTCGGGCCGATGGCACGCCCGACAGGGGATTCACCATATGTGAGGGCACACTCCACCCTGATCCCAAGACGATCCCCGATTTCCAGGAATTCTCTGGCAAGTTTACGACCCTCAGGGATGTCTCGAACCTTGGTATTCTCCCCCACAGGTATATCGATGACCACAATATCAGCACCTACGGCGAATTTCTTGGCCATGACACTTGCGAGCATCTGGCCACGTGCATCGATCTTAAAGGGATACTCAACCATGATGATCCTGTCGTCGGCAGGGGCGATGTTGGTCGCGCCTCCCCATACGATGACTCCGCCGACCTTCTCTGTCATCTGCTGTACCTCTGTGGCAGTGAAGTCGACAGGCGCAAGAACCTCCATGAGGTCAGCTGTCCCGCCCGCCCCTGTGATCGCCCGTGAACTGGTCTTTGGTATCTTAAGGCCGGCTGCGGCGATGATCGGCACTATGAGAAGGGAGATCTTGTTGCCAGGAACCCCGCCAATGGAATGTTTGTCCACGATTGGACTGGCAGTGAAGTGAAGACGCTCGCCTGTATCGACCATTGCTCTTGTAAGGTGCTCAACCTCCTCCATGTCAAGGCCATTGATATATGAGGCAGTGACAAAGGCGGTGAGCTCACTTGGGGATATATCCTCATTGACAATATCACGTACAATCCCGAGGATCTCATCCTTGCTCAGTTTTCCGCCATTCATCTTCTTCTTGATGTCCATGATCGACTTTGGAGGGACGGCTTCGTTGATCTCGACCTCAGCACCTTCGAGGAGGCAGAGACGCTCATTGGTGAGGGAGTAGATCCCGACTGTGCCAGTCTCTATGATAGTCATGGTGGTGTCAACTACAGAGAGGGCGGTCTCTCCGTTGATCCTGTTTATGACCTGCACACGGTCGCCGTCAAGCACCCCCATGGCACGTGCATCGTCATGGTGGAGGAGCACCCCCCGATTCCCGATGTCAACGATTCTGGTTCTGAGTTTCATGATTATACCCCTATATCAGGGTATTGGTCATGCTCCTATATTAGGGGCATGTCTGCCAGAGCTCAGGAAATGCTGAATAAAAGAGAACTGACAGAACTACAGTCAGAAACCAAGGTACAAATAAATTCAAAAAAAAAAGATTGGGTTTTAGATTTAGTCCTTTCTGAGAACCAGAACAGCAACTGCACCAAGGCCGATCAGTGCAAGAATTGCACCAAATCCAGGTGTAGTCTCTGTAGGTACTGCTGTTTCTGTCTCAACAGGAGCGGTGGTCTCGGTTGGCTCAACATCTGGCTCTGTAGGCACAGGTGTTGGAGTTGCCTTCACAAGGCTGAAACCAGCGTTTATAACTGTGTCAGCCTCGATGGACTCCACCTTGACATTGTAGTCGTCAGGCTGGAAGGAAGTTGTGATAACTTCGAATGACCATGTGTTCTCATCGTCACCTGCAACAACAGGCACAGTGCCTGATGCTCCGCCGATGCCAGTGGTCTGGGTCTTCGCGGTAGCTGTGAATGATGAGGGTGTTATATCGATTGTAAGGTCATCACCGACTGCAAGGTTGGTCCTACCTGTGATGGTAAATGTGTCACCAACAGCATGTTCGCCAATTGAGTCGATTGTGACCAGAGGCTCCTGAATCGAGAAGGAGAGCTTCACATAGGTGTCGTCGATATTTGGACTGTCCAGTGCAGTAATGAGTGCTCCTGCAGCATTGGAACCCTGAAGACTCAGGGGACCGTTGATGTAGAAGATAGGCTTATTATCGATATCGTTCATAACAGCTGTGGAATCACCGTCTTCTTCAATGGATAGACCAAATCCGTTCTTCATTGGGTGCTGAACAACAACAAAGTACTGACCACTTGAGAGGTCGTCGGTGTCGTCAAATTCGTACTCATATGAACCATCGTCCTCAACAGACTGAGTCTTTGGTAAACCATCATCAGGACCGACGTAGTTCCTACCAAGTACCCAGATCCTGACACCATCATCAGGACTGCCTTCGGCAGTACCACGGATGTACATACTGTCGCCTTGTGCAACAGTCTTTGAGGAAGTCTCAGCTGTCACAAATGCTTCTTTGAGTGTAACTGAGATTGTGTCATATTCTGCCTTAGTGACATCATCCCTGTTTTTGGGCTGTGAAACTGCGTAGATGGTGTAGGTAGCTGCGTCAAGGTTGACGTCAGCGGTATTCCACTTGTATTCCCAGGTATCGTCGGTCTCGACGTCCTCAACAATAAAGCCGTATTCTTCTGTAGAAAAACCAGTCTCATTATCTGGCGCTGTTTTTACTTCACTGTTTTTACCACCAATAAGGCTTGCACCATTATTCTTTAGGTTGGAGCCTTTGATGAAGAGATAGACATAGTCAGAGTCGGTGTTTGTACCTGTGAGTGTGATCTCCTCACCAAGGTAGTGGGACCGGGTACCGGATGAGGTCACTGTGACTGCACCCTTCTCGACCTTCACCTTAACAGTGTCATACTTGCCCTTTTCCTCGTTCTCAATAACCTTGATGGTGAATGTGCTGTCATCGGTAAATTCGTCTGTCGTGAACTCAACTGGACGGGTGCCGTCTGCTCTTGTGGTAACCAGTGCAATTGCAGTGTCAACTGGATACTCTTTTTTGACAACATCCTGTGCATCATCTTTCAGATCCATGTTGTCTGCAACGATCTCTACATTGCTCTGACCCTTAAGGATCTCAGGGTATGCATTACTAGAGACAGATGCTTCCTTGACATAGACCCAGTATGGAATCTTACTGTCGCCGGTGATGGTCACAACGAAGCTGTTTCCACGGACAACATTGTCGCTGGTGGACTCGATTGCGATCTTCTTGCTGGTAACAGTAAAGCTCACGGAGTTGGAGTCGTCAGCGTAGTCGTCGAATCCATCAGGATTGGACCACTTTGCCTGTGCCATGTACTTGCCAGAATCAACATCTGTGAGGTCGAGATCTTTACCAATCTCATCGGTCCAGAACTCTGATTCGCTGATGTTGATATTCTTAAGATTTTGATTACCGAAGTAAGTGGTTTTTGCACCGCCAGGTGTGGTGATCTCAATGTTGACAGCTGCTTCAATACGGTCGAATGCACCAGCTACATCACTGCCAGTAAGCTTGAATGCGATCTCGCTGAACTTGGAGATGCTCTTGCCGTCAATTGAGTCGGCGCGGTCATCTTCACCAGCAAGGGTAACACCGAGTGTTACAACAGGCTCACGGACGTAGACATAGTGAGCTGCAGTTACATTCGCAGGTCGTGTATTTGTCTTGGCATAGTACAGACCATAGTTACCCTTGAAATCAGATTCAAGGACGTTGAATTTCTTGTCATCGCCAACAGTGACAGTCTTAATCGGGGATTTTGTCTCCTCACCATAAGGGTCTCTGTCATCAGTGTACTTCACAAGAGAAGTGATTTGCATACCAGGAGTCTCCACATAGCGAAGATCCGACAGGTCAAGCCCCCTCTCATTTGCGAAGATGGTCTGACCATCTTGAGGATTATCACCAATCGCCGCCGCCACAGGCGCCACAATCATGGCTGCCATAAGCAGGACAACTGAAATGAGAACCAGTCTCATGTTACTTTTCATATTAACCTCCTTTAATTAAAGATAAGAAGCACAGGGAACTGCCATTCGACATCTGCCGAATATCAGTTCACCATACTCCATACTCCGAACGACGGAATATACTGCACTATTTGTGAAACACTTGATATATCCTTTGTGGTTGAGGAGATCATCAGTATCTGCCTTGATCCTCAGAATTAGCCTCAAAAACACCATCATTATAGAATCCCTGAACAGAATCATGGAACAGAATCATGCCAACATATCAAACTCCTGACCACGGCCATTGCTGAAGAATAACATATCATAGATTCCTCTGATGTATCAGGAGGCGTCAGGCGCGTAACTGTATGAACTCACGCCGGCTGCCAGTTTCTGGCAGGAACAGACCGCCACCTTAATAAACCAAAAAAAACTACAGTATAGAGCAGAAGCCCGGTAGTGTAGCGGTCAATCATGTGAGACCCTGGATCTTGCGACAGCAGTTCGAATCTGCTCCGGGCTACTTATTCTTTTGAGATTTCCTTGTGTTTTGTGTCAGATCACTACCCTCAAGTTGTCCTGTGGCCAATACATTCTCATGCAGCGATCATACCTCATCGGCGCCGGTGTGCGCTCAGATGATCCAGCGACCTTCCTGGCACTTGCCGGGATGTGCTGTGAGAGAGCAATAGACCACATACAGGTAATGATCATTCCAGAGAAAGAGCAGGCCTTCAGAGAACACCTCGATATAATCGCAGAGGCAGGCGTGCCTGTTGTCATCCATGCCCCTCACCATGGGCAGGGGGTCAACCCCTGCGCTCCGGCGGCATTTGAGTCCCGCCCTGTATCTGTGATGAAGAATTTAATTGCGAGAGGTATGGCCCAGACCCTGGAGGCCGCAGACCTCCTCTGCCCACAATCTATAGTACTGCATGCAGGCAGGTATGAGGATGGCAGGAAGGCAGATGCAGAAAGGACTCTGCTGGAGTTTCTGGATGAATACCATGACCCCCGCATCATCATGGAGAACATGCCGGAGGTCTACAGGGAGTATCATCTCCTCGGCAGCACAGCAGAGGAGCTTGAGAGGATCAGCGGCGGCATGGTGGATGGCTTCTGCCTCGACTTTGCCCACCTCTACTGCACTACCAACTACCTCAGCCTCGACTATGCTGAGACACTGAAGGGATTTGACAGCCTCAATATCAGGCTCCACCACCTCTCAAACAATACCAGAGGTTCCATCACTGACCAGCACCTGCCACTGGACCACCCAGAGGGCGGGATGGACTTCAGAACAATCATTGCCTGGATAAGGGCGCACCCCGGCGTGCAGACAAGCCTTGAGTACAAGGAGAACAATGCAGAGATCTATGTGGAGCAGCTGAAGGTCTTTGACGGCCTCTACAGGAAATTCCTGTCATAATAAATGAAAAAGGGAGGGGGATAAAAACCTCAGCCCCATTCTAAAAGATCTGTTTTTGAAGACGATGGAGGGATTGAGCCCCCATCCCCCCTATAAACCCTCATGCCAGGAACGCGGCGATGACTCCGGTCAGGAAGACCCCGTCGAAGGTCCCGGCACCACCTATACTTGCGACAGGCGCGCCAAGTTCACTGATACGCCTGAGGTTCAGGAGGTCGGCACCTATGAGAGTCCCGAGGGTGCCGCCGATATATGCGATCACAGGCGCGGCCACAGGCAGACCCCATGAGAGTACAATACCGCAGATCAGTGCACAGAGAGGTGGCACAAACATGGGCGTCGCGATACCAAGGCCAGGAATTGGCCTTGCCACCCTGTATGTGACAAAGGTCACCACCAGAACAGCGATAAGGGCCGAGATGGCGATTGTCATACCCTCAGGGAAGGTGAGAACGCGCAATATAAGATATACAGATATGACCACAGGGATGAGGGCGCCGCCTACATTTACTGCGATGATTGTCGTAGGTGAGATCTCAGGGATCCTGTAGATCCCACCAAAGAACCCTTTCTCCATCTTCACTGCAATGGGTGGATTTTCCACTTTTTTCAGGGGAATATTGATCATACTCCCAATCAGGGTAAAGAGGAGGATCAGGAAGGCCTGATGCCATGTAAATCCCAGTCTTGTAAATGCCCCGCCTATGAACCCAAAGAATAGAAGAGGGATCAGGATGAGCATGATTCCAAAGAATACAAAGATCAGTATGAAGGAGAAGGGGTTGAAGAAATATCGGCCCATGAAGAGAGAAGGTGCTTATTATTATTGAAATTTTGCAGACGCTCCTGGGATCAGGAGACATTGTGACCGCATTCCCAGACTCAGGGATACACTCTCGACAGGGGGACAATCACGAGTGGGGAGTGAGTGAAACGAACTCGATAAGATGTTTTCATCTTCGCTGGCTGGCGGGGGTGCAACCCCCTGCCTACGCACATCTGATTTTACTGGGTGTGAAACAGAATCTCCATACTCATAATAAGGCAGGGGAGAACTGCGTCTCCCCGCCAGCCCCTCGGATCAGGATTGTCCCCCCTGTAGGGTGCATGTTCATGAAACCTCACAGGGGGACTATCATGAGGGGGGCTGGCGGGGGTGAAACCCCCTGCCTACACATATCTGATTTTACGAGTTATGATACAGGAAATCCGGTCTCATAATAAAGCAGGGAGGGACCAGGCTCCATGTCAGGGATAAATATCCAGAAAAGGTGCCAATAAAAATGAGCCTGATAAAAAAAATCATAGATCTGCCAATTCAGGCAAATCTGCACACAATGGCCGCATGATCGCGGTGATATGGCTCAAGCCTGGAAAATGAGACGATCTCAAGGCCTGCTTCCTTGAGCTCCTCAACTGCCTCCTTCATTACCATCTCAGAGGACTTTCTGACATCCACACTTCTGGACTTGAGCATCAGAATAAGTGTGCCGCCCTTCTTCAGGAAGATAATATTCCTGAGCAGGATTTCGACCTGATTTGGCTGGGCCACATCCTGGTAGATCATATCGACCTCCTCCATGAAGGGCGCATAGTTCTGCGGCCTGTTGGCATCGTCCAGGATAGGCACCACATTCTTTCTCTTCCTTGCAACCTGAAGAAGATCCTGCATGGGCCTTG
>Ga0265294_10004011_pt1 | contig 18541 bp, 20 predicted proteins | sample MunlanPumphouse3_FD_192504 | JGI IMG/M metagenome (GOLD analysis project Ga0265294, IMG submission 192504) | Groundwater microbial communities from a municipal landfill in Southern Ontario, Canada - Pumphouse #3 | ecosystem: Environmental > Aquatic > Deep subsurface > Groundwater | place...
AGAGTATTTGCTTGTGTAGAAAGATGAAATTCAGCATCTGGAAGCTGTTCTTTTAAAATCAAAAAAATACCAGGATCAGAAACAATAAAAGCATCTGTCTTGATAGCTTTTAGCTTTTGGCTTATAGCTTTTAGCTTAACAATGTCTGCTTCATGAGCAAAAAGATTTATTGCCAAGTAATGCTTTTTCCCTAACGAATGAGCTAGTTCCGCACAACGAGTAAGCTCTTCTATGCCTAGCTCCGCCTTGGCTGTTCTTCGTAAAGAAAATCCATCCAATCCCTGAAAAATAGCATCTGCACCATATTTAAGTGCAAAAAAAGCGTTTTCGTAATTACCTGCCGGGGCTAGTAGTTCTTGTCTTTTCATAATAAATTCAATTTTACGTGTTGCAACTAGTGTTGTAAACGCTAATTCTCTAGCTTGTTTTATTTTGCAACACTACTCTGCTAATGTTTGTATTATTTCTAGTAACTTCTGTGCTACTGAATAATAGCTATCAACTGTTGTGTTTTGTCCACCAGCAAACACTCCTAACGGATATCCACCCTCAAAAATAATATGCCCTGTTGTTTGAACTCCAACTAACCCGTTTAACGTATTAACTAAATATCCTTTTTGCTGTTGACTGTAAGTGATTACGTTTATTTTACTGGATAACTGCAAAACTGCTTCCAACATTTCTTTTTGTTGTGGAGAGGGTTTGACTGATATAAACACAATCTGATTATTTTTTGCTAATTCTAATTGAAACCCTTGGTTAGTTGCGTTTGTATAAAAATTTGCTGCTTCTACTGTATTTATTGTTGTATTTGGAAATAATGTCTTTAATATTGCTTTAATAGTTGCTATTTCTATAGGGCTTCCAACAATAGAGACAGTTTCAATTTTAATTTGACTTGCTTGTTTCTTTAACCTTTCCCAGCTTGTTTCAATTTTTTGTACGTCATTACTATCAGTACGTGTTTTTAAAGTGTTATCTGTAACAGATACTTGATTTGCTATTATTTTATTGTTCATTTTTTACCTTTCTTATCTTACGTTTTCATGAATTATTAATATGTCGTTTACTACAAGAACTTGTCCCTACTATTTTTATTTAAATACATTATTTTATTTTGTTGGAAAGTGAAAACCCAGCACTGCTGTCCGGTTAAGCTGGTTTTATTATCCTTCTTGGATTTGTAGCAATTGGGATTTAAGTTGTGCTATTTGCTTAACAACATCACTATCTATTTCTCCTGGTAAAGACAACGATTCTTCGTAAGCCTGTTGTTTTTCAAGCTTGTCTATCTGAATTCTAATATTATCTCTTTTGCTCTCAGCAACGTTAAACTTTGTCCTGTCTTCTCTATATTCTTCTAGGCCTGCAGTCACTTCTGCAATAATACTTTTATGTTCTTCGTTTTCGCCAACTCCAAAAAGCTCTGCCTCAGACCAATCAAAAAAAGCCTCTCGCAGGTCATCTGTTTGTATCTTGTTAAGTGCTTTTTGATCAAAAAACTTATTTCCAGCAACTGAACTAAAAACACTATCAAAGGCTCCTTTACTAACAAGACTATTTAAATTACTTTCCCCAAAGGTTATTTCCATTATTAACTCCTATAACTTTTAAAACGTTAAACCCAAGGTTATGTTTGTATGCTTTGTTTCTGTTATTATCACCTATGCTTATAACTCTTATTGATAAATATACTTCTATTCTTTATACTTTAGGCTGAGGTGCAAAATGCTTAAAAAAATTCTTTTTCTTTCAATGCTTTTGTTAACGTTCATTCTTTTTGGTTGTACAGCTGAAAAAAATATTACTATAAAAAATTCTGCTGCAGACGAACTTTTTATCACCACTATTACTGCATTAAAGAAAGAATTACCAACAGCACTAATTAGTTTTGATTTTCCAACAACAACCGTTTCCTATTACAACTATCAAGGAACTTTATACCCTTCTAATGTTGAAATGAAATTTCTTCAAAATGGTCCTGATGCTGATGTCTTAATCACGGCAGAAAATGCTGATGAAAATAAACTGACAAACTTACAAACTGTAATCTCAAAAAATTATGAAATTTATTTAAAATCAAAGGAAATTGAAGCTACTTCTCCACAATTACGCAGAATAGACTTAGCAAGATGATCGGTGATGATTTAAAAATCGCTGGCCGCTTGTTTGGTTCTCGTCTCTTTATTGGTACTGGCAAATTTTCCTCCTCAACAATAATGAAAAGTGCGTTAATTGCTTCTGAAACTGAAATGGTTACGGTAGCACTAAGACGAGTTGATTTAAGTAATCCTGACGATCATATTTTAAATCACCTAGATCTTAAAAAGTGTCAACTTCTACCAAATACTGCCGGTGCTCAATCTGCCGATGAAGCAATCCGACTAGCCATGCTTTCCAGAGCCTCGAGCCAAACTAATTGGATAAAGCTAGAGGTTACACCTGAACCAAGACATCTTGTTCCTGATGGTGAAGAAACATTAATAGCAACCAAATTTCTAGTAAAAGAAGGCTTTGTTGTTCTCCCTTATATGCAAGCTGATCCTATCTTAGCCAAAAAACTAGAAGACGCTGGTGCAGCAACTGTAATGCCTCTTGGCTCTCCAATTGGTTCTAATAAAGGGCTAAAAACCAAAGAGCTTATTAAAATTATAATTGCTAATTCCAATATTCCGGTAGTGGTTGACGCAGGAATTGGCGCTCCTTCTCATGCTTGTGAGGCGATGGAGCTTGGAGCTGATGCTGTTCTTGTTAATACTGCAATTGCTATTGCTAATGACCCCATATTAATTGCTTCGGCTTTTAGAAGTGCCGTTATAGCGGGCAGGCAGGGATATCTTGCCGGCTTAGCTGAAGAATCAGAAGGAGAAGCTTCTAGTCCTTTATCTTGGTTAATAAAGTGACATTTAATGTTTCTTCTTTTGCTAAACTATTAACAACTACTTCTGACTCTGAATTAAATAACTTAGCTCTAAAAGCAAAAAAATCAACTCAACAACACTTTGGCAACACCATCCAACTTTATATACCGCTATACTTATCCAATGAATGTTGTAATTCTTGCTTATATTGTGGATTTAACAAAAACCAGAAGATTAAAAGACAAACATTGTCTCTTGAAGAAGCCACTTCGCAACTTCAAATAATCAAAAGCAAGGGTTTTGATAATATTTTACTCTTAACTGGTGAACATAAAGCTAGCGTTGGCGTAGATTATTTAGAACCGATCATTCAGCAAGCACAAAAAATGTTCTCTTATGTGGCACTAGAAGTTTTCCCTTGTACAACTGCAGAATACAAAAAACTTGTGGACGCTGGTACTAGTGGACTCACCATATATCAAGAAACGTATAACAGAAAAATTTATTCTAACATGCATCCTGCTGGCCCAAAAAGAGACTTTGATTTTCGCTTTACTGCACCAGAAAGAGCTCTCACTGCTGGCATGAGAAAAATGGGTTTAGGCTTTTTGCTTGGCTTGTCGGATTGGCAAACAGAAGCAATAAACTTGGCTGAACATCTTGATTATTTAATGAAAAAATACTGGAAAGCAGATTTCACGGTTTCTTTTCCTAGGATACATGAAGCTCCTAATGGCCTACCAATCCAAGCTGTTTCAGACAGAGACTTTGTGCAAATGATTTTAGCCTTCAGGATAGCTTTTCCTAAAGTTGGCATCCTTCTTTCTACTAGAGAAAATGCACAACTTAGAGATAATCTTCTTGGGCTAGGAGTTACTCAAATTAGTGCTGAATCAAAAACCAATCCTGGTGGTTATAGTGAAAATTCCTCTGATGAGCAATTTAAAGTTAGCGACAACAGATCACTAGAGGAAATCATCTCAACTTTGGAAAAAAAAGGCTTTGATCCTGTCATCAAAGATTGGTCTACAATCTTATCAAAAAAACAATAATTTAGCTTAAAATAGATTGAAAAAACAACATACTAAAAAAAGACCATAAATCAGAAAACATAAGAGCTGCAAGGTTATTTTAAAATTACAAATTTGTAACTTCACTTTTGCAACTCTTTCATTATTGCAAATTTATTTTTTGTTTGATACGATACTTATCAACAATGAGTTATCCACAGGTAAATAACACAGCTATTAGTATCATTGATGTATGGGAACACGTAGACGAGTATCTTCAAGAAAAGCTAGGAAAAATTTCTTATGCTACTTTTCAAAAAGCAGTCAAACCCATCTCTTTTTTAAATAATTCCCTTATTCTGGGGGTACCTAATGCTTTTATGAAAAAATGGGTATATGAAAAATGTGATTATCATATAAAAAGGTCTGTTAAAAATAATTTTGACCTTGATATTATCCTCGAGCTCAATGTTAATGAGCAAATGAAACAAAAAGCAGAGGACGATTTTTTTGCAAACGAAGAAGAAGAGTTGACTTTCTCTCAAAACCTTGAAGAAGAACAACCACAACGTAAGGCATTTAGTATAGAACCTCAAGAATCAGCATACATGCTCAACCCTAAATATACATATGACACCTATGTCGTTGGTCAAAGCAACCGCTTTAGTCATGCAGCTTCTCTGGCTGTGGCAAAAGCGCCCGGAAAAGCGTATAATCCTTTTTTTATTTATGGTGGCGTTGGTCTGGGTAAAACCCATTTAATGCATGCTATTGGTCATAAGGTTCAAGATCAGCATCCTTATCTAAAAGTTATATACATCACAGCGGAAGAATTTACCAACCATCTTATAAGTTCGCTTCAAAACAATAAAATTAATGAATTTAGAGAAAAATATAGAAAAGTAGATGTTTTGCTTATCGATGATATACCTTTTATTGCTGGTAAAGAAAAAACAGAAGAAGAATTTTTTCATACTTTTAATTATTTATATCAATTTAACAAACAAATTGTTATAACTTCTGATAGATTACCAAAAGACATTCCTTCTATCCAGGATCGGCTTAAATCACGTTTTGAGTGGGGTTTATCCGCAGATATTCAAGCGCCTGACCTTGAGACAAGAATGGCTATTTTATACAAAAAACTAGAACCTGAGTTTCAAAACATCCCTCAGGATGTTATTTATTATATTGCCTCTCAAATTCCTGGCAATATTAGAGAATTAGAAGGTGCGTTAATAAAAATAATTGCTTACTCTTCTTTAATTAATCAAGAAATAACTATTAATTTAGCAAAAGATGTTATTAAAGACATTGTAAAAAACAATACTAAAAAACCTATTTCTATTTCTAAAATTAAGAAATCTGTTGCTGAATACTACAATATTGAGTATGAAGGATTATCTGCAAAAATTAGAACCAAAGAAATAGCACATGCTAGACAAGTAGCAATGTATTTATGTAGAGAACTAACTAACTTTTCTTTGCCTAAAATTGGAGAAAATTTTGGAGGTCGAGACCATACCACTGTTATGCATGCCTGTGATAAAGTAAGAAACGATATTAAAAAAAATACTGATCTAAAAAGTGCTTTAAATCAAATAAAAACAACACTAATAGACTAAATAATAATTTGTTGATAATGTTGTTAATAACTTATTAATAACTTAACAAAAAAAGGGGATAAGTGAAAAAAATAAAAAACTGTTGATAATACTAGGAAGAAACTCTTATAATTTGTGGAGATTTTTCCTTGATAGTTATCAATAAAATACTTGTTGTTCTACATATCAACAGGTATGAGTAAGAAGAGTTTAAAATATATAAATTAATAAGGAGTAGTAATATGAATATAACCTGTGAAAAAAACAAACTATTGAAAATTTTATCAATAAGCATGAATTCAGTAAGTGAAAGAACAACAGTTGAGGCATTAAAATGTTTTAAATTAGAAACAAAGAATAATTTATTGATTATTACTACAAATAATTTAAAAACTAATATTATTTGTTCTTTAGATGCGCAAGTTGATTCAGAAGGAGTTACCTTAGTTCATGCGAAAACTTTTTATAATATTATAAGTAAATTACCTTCAGAAGATGTTTCTATGTATTTAAGTGAAAATAATACATTGTTAATTAGTAGTGGTGATTCAACTTTTAATATATTTACAGCAAACCCAGAAGAGTTTCCAGAAAATATGCTTATTGATGAATATAAAGAAATATCTTTAAGTAAAGAAGTTTTTAAAGATATGGTAAGAAGAGTTGCTTTTGCTGCTTCAGAAGAAGAGGAAAAAGTAATATTAAATGGTGTTTTAATAGATATCGATAGTGAGAAAAAAAAGATAATTTTTGTAGCTGCAGATGGCTATAGGTTAGCTAAAGACGATATTAGTTTTAATGGAAAAGACTCTTTAAAAGTAATAATACCAATTAAAACAATTAAAGAAATTATGTCAATTTTTTCAATTAAAGAAACAGAAACAATAAAAATAAGATTAGGTGAAGATAAAATTTTATTTATGATAGAAGAAGTTCAAATGTATTCCAGGGTAATTAATGGACAATTCCCAGACTATAATTTATTAATACCAAAAGAAAAAAACTTAGACATTAAAATAAATAGAAAAGAATTTTTAGATGCCTGTGAAAGAATAAATATTATAGCTCAAAGAAATTCATACATGGTGAAAGTTGAGTTAGTAAATAAAGCGTTAGTTATTTCTTCTGTAACACCAGACTTTGGTGATGGAAGTGAAAAATTAAGCATAGAGTACTCAGGGGATGATAATATTAATGTAGTTTTCAATGTAAGATTAATGATGGATGTTTTAAAAAGTTTAGAAAGTGATTATATAAAAATAGAAATTATTAATGATGAAAAACCATTAGTAATCAAAGAAGATAATAATCAAGAATATATTTATATTATGATGCCAATAAAAGTTAAAAGGTAATGCTCATAAAGAGTATTTACTTATATAACTTTAGAACATTTATTGATAAAAGATTTACATTTACAGAACAGAATAATTTAATTATTGGGTTAAACGGTAAAGGTAAAAGTAATCTTATTGAGGCTATTAATTTTTTATCGTCAGCAAGATCATTTAAAACAAATATCAATAAAGAAATTATAAACTTTAATCAAAAAGAAGCTTCGTTAATAGCAGAAGTAGTTAATGAAAAAAAAGTAAGTAAAATAAATATTGTTTTTAAAGAAGATGGCTCAAAAAAAATTTCAATCAATAATAGCATTTTAAATAAATCCTCAGATTTATTAAAAGAATTTACTGCTATTTTAGTATCACCAAACGATATAACCATAATAGATGGCACACCAAGCGTGAGAAGAAGATATTTAGATACAATCTTATCTAAAACACTGCCAGGATATTTAGATATAGTAAAAGAACAGAAAAGAATAATAGATATTAAACGGAAAGTATTAAAAGGAAATACTATTAATGAGGATTTGTTAAATATTTATCATGAACAACTTAAAAAAGTAAACACTAAAATAGTATCTTATAGAACAAAAATATTACAAGAAATACAAGAAACAGCTAATAAATATTTTAAACAATATTACTACAAAGTAGGGTTTATAGAACTAAAATATGTAGACACTTTTCTATTGGAAGACATAGTGAAAGAAAAAAATTATAGAGAGTGTTTATACGGATCACATAGAGATGATTTTGAGATTTACTTAAACGAGAAATCAGCTAAAAAATATAGCTCTACAGGTGAAAAAAGGCTAATAAGTTTATTAATGAAAATAAGTGAAAAAAATTTGTTTAACGATAAACTAAAAATAAAACCAGTACTATTGTTAGATGATGCTTTTTTAGGATTAGATGATGAAAGGCAAACTATTTTCTATGAACTTATTGAAAGCGATCATCAGAAAATACTAACCTCCACAGAGGATAAATATCAAAATAAAGTAATTAATCCAAGCATCCTAAGGTTATAGATGAATAGCTTAAAAGATATTTTATTACAAAGTACAGTAAAAAATCTTAAAGAGAGCTTGTTGCTTAAACGAGCATACAAAGAAATAGTGAACGAAAAAATTGTAAACGTTACAATAGATCTATTATATAAAAACAACACATTGTGTATTTATGTAAAAGATAATGTTTGGGCAACCCAATTAATGCAATATAAACATACTATTCTGAAAAGAGCTAAAGAGGTTGTAAAAACAATTAAAGATGTAAAAATACTAGTTTCTTTTGATTTAGCTCCAGATGAACAAACAATAAAAAGTAAAAAAACCAAAAAAGATATAACAAATTTAGTTCAAGATATTAATAATTGTGATTCCAAATATAGAACAAAAATAAAAAAAATCATTATTAATTCTGAACGGAATTATGAACATGTTTGCGCTGTGTGTGGGAGTCCAGTACTTTCTAAAAAAACAAACTTTTGTTCGTTATGTTTATCACAAAATAAAGCAATACGAAAAAAAGGAATTCAAGAAATATTAAAAGAAACACCTTGGGTTAAATATGAAGAAATAGAACAAAATCAAAAAAAAATCATGAATTATGAGGGATTTATGCAAGAAAAGAAGTTTAAAATCAACAGAATTTGTGATATTATTGAAAAAGAATATATAGATATTCAAAAAAACAGAAAACCTAACACAGAGTTTTTTAAGTCTAAAATAGAGGAATTAGTGATTTTGAAAATAAGTATAGAGCCTACAGAGTTAACAAAAGAAAACATAGAGAATAATATTCCAAAAAAATGGTTCAAATTATACCAAAGCTAAGGAGAGAATGAATGTCGGGAACATATGATGCGTCGGATATAAAAATTTTAGAAGGGTTACAAGCTGTTCGTAAAAGACCAGCGATGTATATTGGATCAACAGATACCAAAGGCTTACATCATTTAATATATGAAGTAGTAGATAATAGTATTGATGAAGCAATGGCAGGCTATTGTAACGAAATAATAGTTTCTTTTAATGAAGATGGTTCCGTTAGTGTCACAGATAATGGTAGAGGAATCCCAATAGGAATACAAAAAGATAAAGGGGTAAGCGCAACAGAAGTTGTTCTTACAGTTCTTCATGCAGGTGGAAAGTTTGAAGGAAAAGGATATAAGGTTTCTGGTGGACTACATGGTGTTGGTGTTTCTTGTGTTAACGCTTTATCTGCAACATTAATAGTAGAGGTATTCAGAGAAGAAAAAAGATATCTTCAAGAATTTAAAAGAGGGATACCTCAACCCCCATTATTAGAAGATGCGCCTGGTCATGCAACAGGAACAACAATTAGGTTTTATCCTGACGATCAAATATTTGAAACCTTGGAATTTGAATATAGTTTAATTTTATCTAGAATGAAGGAATTGGCGTATCTGAATAAAGGGTTAAAAATAATTCTAGAAGATAATAGGCCTGAAGAAAAACTAAGAGACGAATTCCATTTTGATGGTGGGATTTTAGAATATATAAAAGCTATTGATGCTGCAAAAGAAGAGCTCCTAAAAGAACCATATTATTTTACAAAAGAAACAGAGAAGGCAGAGGTTGAAATAGCCATCAATTATAGTAAAAATTATTATGATGAGCATGTTATTTCCTTTGTTAATAATATTAGAACCAGAGAAGGTGGAACTCACGTTGTTGGTTTTAAAACAGCATTAACAAGATCATTAAATTCTTTTGCTAAAAAACATAAGGTATTTAAAGGCAATGAAATTTTAACAGGAAATGACGTTAAAGAAGGCTTGACCGCTATTATTTCTGTAAAGATTCAGGATCCACAATTTGAAGGACAAACTAAAACAAAGCTAGGCAATAGTGATGTCAGGGGCATTGTCGATAGTATTGTTGCTGAAGGATTAGAATTAGCATTGGAAAGAGATCCAAACTCAGCAAAACAAATTATTCAAAAATCATTATTAGCCGCAAAAGCCCGAGAAGCTGCTAGAAAAGCACAAGATTTAGCTAGAAGAAAAAATGTTTTAGAAAGTACTACTTTACCAGGAAAACTATCTGATTGCACTGAATCAGATCCAGCAAAATCTGAGTTATTTATAGTTGAGGGAGATTCTGCGGGTGGTTCAGCAAAACAAGGAAGAGACCGATATTATCAAGCAATTTTACCTTTAAGAGGAAAGATTATTAATGTTGAAAAAGCTAGACTAGACAAGTTGTTAGCCAATGAAGAAGTTAAGGCATTAATAACAGCCATAGGACCAGAGGTTATTGCCAATATGGACAAGTCAGATGAAGACATGCCCAGAGAAGAAGTTTTAAAAAAGGTTAGATATCACAAAATTATAATTATGACCGACGCGGACGTTGATGGTGCCCACATTAGAACGCTTTTACTGACCTTTTTTTATAGATATGCTCGTGCCTTAGTAGAGGCTGGCTTAGTATATGCAGCTCAACCACCACTTTATTTAATTAGAAAAGGTAACAAGAAACAGTATGCTTATAATGAAGAACAAAAGAATGTTGTAATAAGTGAGCTTGCGTTATCAGGCGTCTCAATTAAAACTAAAACTGGAAAAGTTTTCGAAGGACCTGAAATTTTAGAATTTATTGATAAACTTAGAAAATATAAAGAGGTATTGTTAGAAGCCGATAGATTTTCAGTAGATAAAACAACGCTTAAAGATGTTTTATTAAATATGGATATACCAAGATTTATTGAGATAAAAAAAGCCTATAATGAGATGGATGAAGAGTTTTTAGATTCCATAGCAAGTGATCAAGATAAATTTGTTTTAGAACTTTTTTCCATCAAACAGATGAATATGGACCTTATTAAAGAAGTAATGCATTATGATGTTTCAGAAGCAGAGACAGTACCTTATGAGGTAACCGTTGCAGAGAAAACAGATATTGTTGATGATAATGCCTTGCTAGTTGAATTTATAGATAAAATAGCAATTCGAGGAATTTCTTTGCAAAGATACAAAGGTTTAGGGGAAATGAACCCTGACCAGCTATGGGAAACAACTATGGATCCATACAAAAGAACTTTGGTGCAAATTAAATTAGAGGACAACGAAGTCGCTGATGAAACATTTACTATTTTAATGGGTAGTGATGTTGTACCGAGAAAGAATTTTATTGAGACATACGCTAAGCAGGTAAAATGGCTTGACGTTTAGGGTATAGAAAGGAAAAAATAATAAATGCAAGAAGATCTTTTTACAACAATTAATATTAAACCAGTTAACATAGAAGTAGAGATGAAGGCTTCCTACATCGATTATGCGATGAGCGTTATCGTTGGTCGTGCTTTGCCGGATGTTAGAGACGGATTAAAGCCAGTACATAGAAGAATACTATACGCTATGTATGAACAAGGAATAACACATGATAAATCTTATAAAAAATCAGCCAGAGTAGTTGGGGAAGTTTTAGGTAAATATCACCCACACGGAGACACAGCTGTTTATGACTCAATGGTTAGAATGGCACAGGAGTTTTCTTTACGTTATCCAATGATTGATGGCCAAGGTAACTTTGGGTCAGTGGATGGAGACAGTGCAGCAGCAATGAGATATACGGAAGCAAGAATGTCCAAAATAGCAGCAGAAATGTTAGCGGATATTGAAAAAAATACAGTAGAGTTTACACCAAATTTTGATGAATCCTTGAGTGAGCCAGCAGTATTACCATCAAAACTACCAAGCTTACTTATTAATGGAAGCTCGGGTATCGCAGTAGGTATGGCCACAAACATCCCACCGCATAATATCACAGAAGTATTAAATGGTTTATTAGCACTTATCGATAATCCAGAAATTACGCCGATGCAACTTATGGGTTTTATCAAAGGACCTGATTTTCCTACAGGTGGAATTATCAGAGGACAAAAAGGAATAATAGAGGCATATACTACAGGAAAAGGTATTATCAAGCTTCAAGCAAAATATCACATTGAAGAAGTGAAAAGTAAAAAAAGAAAAGCAATAATCGTTACAGAAATACCCTATACAGTAAATAAAGCACAGTTAATCATTAAAATTGCTGATTTAGTAAAAGAAAAAGTTTTTAACGGTATTGCTGACTTAAGAGATGAGTCAGATAGAAAAGGTATGAGGATTTATATAGAGCTGAAGAAAGAAGCAAATGAAGATATTGTTTTAAATCTTTTAATGAAGCACACAAGCCTCTTCATGAGTTATGGAATTAATATCGTTGCACTGGATAACGGACAACCAAAACAGCTTAATCTTAAAGAAATGCTTGTTAAGTTTTTAGAACATAGATTTATTGTTGTCAAAAGAGCAGTTGAGTTTGATTTAAATAAAGCACAAGCAAGAGCTCATATCTTAGAAGGGCTAAGAATAGCGTTAAATAATTTAGACGAAGTAATTGAGCTGATTAGGGCAAGCGCAACAGGAGCAGAGGCTAGAGATGCTTTGGTTGTAAGGTTTGGTTTATCAGAAATACAAGCTCAAGCTATATTGGATATGAAGTTACAAAGATTAACAGGGCTTGAAAGAGAAAAAATAGAAATAGAGTATAATGATTTAATGGAAAAAATAAAAGACATGATGGATATTCTTTCTAAAAAAAGTAGGTTGTTAGATATTATTAAAGCAGATTGCTTTTATTTGAAAGAAAAATTTGGAGACGAAAGAAAAACAGAAATTGCAGAAGGCTTAGAAGATATTAATATTGAAGATCTTATTCAAGAAGAAAAAGTAGCAGTTTTCTTTACAAAGTTTGGATTTGTAAAAAGATTAGCAGTAGATACTTTTAGAAACCAATTAAGAGGCGGAAGAGGTATCGGCGGTATGGTAACCAGAGAAGGAGATATAATTGAAAAAGTTGTTATCACTTCCACTCATAGTTACTTAGTTTGTTTTACTTCCGAGGGTAAAGCTTATAAAACAAAAGTTTATAATATACCAGAGGAATCACGCTACAGCAAAGGTTCTTCGATTAAAAACGTTCTTAATATCAAAGAGGAAGAGAAGGTTACAACAGGTGTTGTAATTGAGAACTTTGATGTAGATGACCAGTATTTATTAATGACAACAGTTCATGGAGTTGTAAAAAGGTCCAAAGTATCAGACTTTAAGAACATTAGAACAACAGGCATTATCGCTATTAATTTAGACGAGGGTGATGAACTAAGATGGGTTGAGATAACTAATGGAAAAATGGATGTGTTAATGGTTAGCAGTAACGGTATGGTTATAAGGTTTGACGAAGAACAAGTTCGCTCTGTTGGACGTACCGCTAGAGGCGTAAGAGGAATGAAGCTAAGAGCTAATGATATTATCGTTGGAAATAGTATAATCGATCCTGATGCTGAAAAAGAAAGCTTATTAATGATTGCGTCAACCGGTACTGGAAAAAGAACACAAGTTAGTAACTTTAGAGTTCAAAATAGAGCAGGTATTGGGGTTATTGGAATTAAACTCAAAGTTGATGACAAATTAGCTGGTGGACTTGTCGTGCAACCTGATGACGAGGTCATAATTGTTTCTTCTAAAGGAACGGTTTCTAGACAATCAGTTAAGTTAATATCTTCACAAGGAAGAGCAGCTAGAGGTGTTAAAGTTCAAAAGTTAGATGGTGGCGACACTGTGGTTGCTTTTGCTAAGCTTTTAGAAGATGACGGTGAAGAGAGCCAAGTATAAGTGGGGTTTTCTTTAGGGATAGTCGGCCTTCCAAATGTTGGTAAGTCAACACTTTTTAATGCAATAACTAAAGTTGGAGCAGAGGCTAGTAATTATCCTTTTTGTACAATAGACCCAAATGTTGGCGTAGTGACAGTACCAGACGAGAGATTAGAAGTTTTATCAAAAATATCGGGCTCTAAGCAACTATTACCAACCGCAATCGAGTTTGTAGACATTGCTGGGTTAGTTAAGGGTGCCTCCAATGGTGAAGGATTAGGAAATCAGTTTTTAGCAAACATTAGAGAAGTTAGTGCAATTGTTCATGTCGTTAGATGTTTTGAAGACCCACAAGTAATTCACGTAGATGGTTCCGTTGATCCCATTAGAGATATAGATGTAATTAACACAGAGCTTATTTTGGCTGACTTGCAAACAGTTGAGAAAAGACTGCAAGCTGTCCAGAAGAAAGCTAAGGGTGGTCAAGACAAAGAAGCTGTTGCTCAGTTTAACTGTTTTTCCAAATTTCTTGAGGCATTGTCAGCCGGGAGAGCAGCTAGGTCCGTACAGATTAATGAAGAAGAAGAGAAAATAATCAGGCAAATTAGTTTATTAACCTTTAAACCTGTTATTTATGCAGCTAATGTTAGTGAAGAGGATATTATAAGTGGAGAAGAAAATGCTTTTGTGAAAAAAGTTAAAGAATTTGCGAGCGGAGAAAGCAACGAGGTTGTAGTAATTTCAGCTCAAATTGAGTCTGAGATATCTCAACTAGAAGAAGCTGAAGCAAAAGAGTTTTTGGCTGAATTAGGCATGAAAGAATCGGGATTAGCAAAACTCGTTAGTTCTAGTTATCGACTCTTAGGGTTAATCACTTATTTAACAACAGGGGAAAAGGAAACAAGAGCTTGGACGATAAAAAAAGGCACAAAAGCTCCGGGTGCTGCTGGTGTGATTCATACAGATTTTGAAAGAGGATTTATTAAAGCAGAAATAGTTGCTTATAAAGACCTTAAATCTGCAGAAAGTATGGCTAAAGCTAAAGAAAATGGTACAGTAAGACTAGAGGGAAAAGAATACGTTATGCAAGACGGAGATGTGGTTGTTTTTAAGTTTAATGTCTAGTATTCTGGATGTTGCCCCTTTTATCAATAAAGTGTAAAATGTTAACTTATAATAAATGTCCTTGTGTCATAACACAATACAGCAACAGTTTAAATGGAGGTGAAGAAGCAGATGACAGTAAAGATAAAGCTACAAAGAAGAGGAAGAACAAAGAAACCAGTTTATAGGATTGTTATCCAAGATTCCAAAGCAGCAAGAGATGGAAAAATTATTGATATAATAGGTCAATATAATCCACTAACAGAGCCGATGGTGCTTGATTTAGTTGAAGAAAAAGTTAAAAAGTGGCTTGGCAATGGAGCTCAACCTACTGAAACAGTAGAGCGATTATTAATCAGCAAAGGCTACCTGGAAGCAAAAAAACAAAACAAAAAAGCAGTACCAGTTAAGGAAGAAGTAGTTGCGGAAGAAGCACCAGTAGCCAAAAAGAAAGCAGCAAAGAAGGCTACAGCAGAAGCTGAAACAAAGTAGGAGGCAGATAAGATGAAAGATCTATTAGAACTATTAACTAAAGCATTAGTAGATAATCCTGAAGAAGTTGTTATAAAAGAAACAGTTGGTGAGAGTATTATTATTCTTGAGATTAAGGTAGGACAAGAAGATATTGGTAAGGTTATTGGTAAAGAAGGAAGAATTGCTAACGCGATTAGAACTGTTGTAAAAGCTGCTGCTGCAAAGCAAGGCAAAAAAGTAACAGTTGAAATCATAACTAAATAAGGAGTTTATTATGGCAAAGTCTGTTACTTTAAAAAGAACCGTTACAATCAAAGCAATTGTTACTGATGATTTTAAGAAATATTTAACTTATGAACTCGAAACATCAATTAAAGATCTTCAGAAAAAAATATCAGATGTAGAGAAGCAAGCAGCTGATCTGGTAATTTCTTTAGAAAAAAGTGGAGCAGCTGACCAAGTAAAGATGATTAATCAGCAACTTCAGATTGAAAAACAGCAACAAGAAAATACTATTGCTGATCTTCAGAAAAGAATAGAAGATGCAAAAAATTTACAACTAGATTCAGAATTCATCCAAGGAACCATAGATGGTTTTACAACTGTTAAAACAGGGGACAACCTATATCAAAAGCTTGGAGCATTAGAAATAGTAGTTAAAGACGGTGTTGTTCAAGACATTAAAGGAGAGCAGGACTAATATCCTGCTCTTTTAGCTATTGTATTTTCCAGTTGCTAGAATAATTAAACCACATGGCGTAAAGGGAGAACTGAAGCTTCTACCAATAAAACCTGTTTTTTCTCAGCTCTTACTTAATCAAAAACAATTCAAAACAGAAAATAATAAATTAAAAGTATCTTTTCTAAAAGAACATAAACAAGGGTTCATTGCGAAATTTGCTGATATAGATGATATGGATGCTGCAGAAGAGTTAAGGGATGTAGAGCTTTTAATAGAAACTAAGAAAGTATTAACTTTTTTTAAAGAAGAAGGCTTGTTTTTTAGTGAGCAGTGGATTGGTTATCGGGTAGAAGATGAAAAAAAGAAGAGCCTTGGCGTAGTTGATAATATTTTATACACAGGAGCTAATGAGGTGTTGGTAGTTCTTGGAAAAGAAGAGGTTCTTGTACCTGTTATTTCAGAATTTATTTTAGAGGTTGATGATGAAAAACAGATTATTAAGGTAGTTAAGCCAGAATATTATAAATGATAAAAACAATAGCAGTTTTGACACTATTTCCTGAAGTTGTTAAAGCTTATTTTTCAGAAAGTATCTTAGGCAGAGCACAAAAAGAAAATAAAATAGTTCTGAACGTTTTTAATATAAGAGATAAAGCAAACAATAAACATAATAAAGTGGACGATATTCCGTTTGGGGGATCAACAGGCATGGTCATAAGGGTTGAGCCTGTGGTGGCAATGTTAGAGGAAATAAAGAGAGAAACAAGCTACGTGATAATGACTTCACCAAAAGGTAGCAAGTTGGACCAAAATAAATTGCAAGAATTATTAACCAAAGAAAACTTGGTAATTATTTCAGGTCATTATGAAGGTATAGATAGTAGGGTAGAGGGTTACATAGATGAAGAAATTTCTATAGGAGATTTTGTTTTAACAGGTGGCGAACTGCCAGCAATGGTGATTGTAGATGCCCTAGTTAGGCTTATTCCGGGAGTTTTAGGGAATGACCTTTCTGCAACGGAAGATTCTTTTTCTAGTGGTCTGTTGGATTGGGATGTCTTTACTAGACCTAGAGAATTTGACGAAAAACATGTTCCTGCGGTACTATTGTCCGGCGACCATAAAAAAATAGAGCAATGGAAGAAAAAAAGTGCTATAATAAACAGCCTTGTGAGCAGACCAAAGGTTTTAGCACAATATAAATTTAATAATGAAGAAATAAAAATCTTAAAAGATTTTTTAAAGGAGGATGAAATAGCGTGAGTAATATAATACAGGAATTAGAAAAAGAACAAATGAAAGAAAACGTTGTCGATTTTAATATAGGAGATACGATAAAAGTATTCTATAAAATTACCGAAGGAAAGAAAGAAAGAGTTCAGCCATTTGAAGGCGTTGTAACAAGAATACATGGTGGAGGCGTTACAAAGGGCTTTACTGTTAGAAAAGTTGTCGGTGGGGTAGGCGTTGAAAAAACATATATGCTACATTCACCAAAAATTACTGAAATTACAGTTTTGAGACAGGGTAAAGTAAGAAAAGCTAGATTGTTTTATTTAAGAGATAGAATAGGTAGCAGGGCTAGTAAAATTAAGGCTAAAGACCCAAGATTCAATTAAAAATGGCTCACATCAAAAAGGCCATAGCTAGTATATTAAATTTTATAGGGACAGTTATTATAGCTGTCCTTATTGCTTTTTTTATTAAGGAATTTTTTCTTGAATTTCAACTGATTCCTTCTGGGTCTATGATTCCATATTTTGAGGTTGGAGATAGACTAGTTGTGAGTAGAATGTCTTTTGGTATACAGAACCCACTGTATAATGCGAAGAAAAAGAAAAGCATCATGCTTTTAATGAGAAACCCACTATATAAAGCCAATTTACCATTTTCTGATAATCTTTATTTTTATAAAAGAGATTATCAACTCAACAGATACGATATTGTTGTTTTTTTCCCACCAGAAGAGCCTATTTGGGGTAGTGAGTATTCCTTTGCAGGTGACAAAAGGAGAACTTCTTATTTTGAAGCACCTCAGCTTATAGGGGAGAAGTATGTTAAAAGAATACTCGGTTTACCAGAAGAGGTTTTAGAGATTAAAAACGGTTACATTTACATCAATGGTAAGAAACTAGAAGAACCGTTCCCAGTGAACAGAGATTATTTTGATTTTGGTCCGATAATAGTTCCAGCAAGCAGTTATTTTATGATTGGTGACAATCGTCCTAGAAGCAGTGATAGTAGGTATTGGGGTCCAGTACCTGAAGAAAATTTGTTAGGTAGAGTTTTGGTAGTATTTTGGCCGTTCAATAGGGTTAAGAGTATAGAGCGTTATGGAACAAAATTTAACTGAAGAAGAAAAAAGAGAATTACAAGAAGCGTTAGTAGAGTTAAAAGAAAATATAGCTCAAGCTAAACCAAAAATTCTTAAACTAAAAGAAATGATTAAAAACAAACAACCCTTAACACCAGAACAATGGGAAGTTATGCTTAAGTTTAAAAGATCCATGGACTTGATTCAGGCAATGAAGGATCAAGGTTTTATTTAATATTGCGCCTGGAGGAATACTCTTGCCTTTGGCTTCGAGGACAACCGCTAAACTCATTCTTCGTTAAGCGGGGTTGTTTCTGAATCCCTAACTGGGATTCGACTATACTTTTTCTAAAATGCAGTAGTAGGAGAATTTACTTTGATTTTTAAATGGTGCGCCTGGAGGAATTCGAATCCCCGGCCTTCTGTTCCGTAGACAGACGCTCTATCCAGCTGAGCTACAAGCGCAATTAATAACG
>Ga0265294_10004013_pt1 | contig 18538 bp, 13 predicted proteins | sample MunlanPumphouse3_FD_192504 | JGI IMG/M metagenome (GOLD analysis project Ga0265294, IMG submission 192504) | Groundwater microbial communities from a municipal landfill in Southern Ontario, Canada - Pumphouse #3 | ecosystem: Environmental > Aquatic > Deep subsurface > Groundwater | place...
GGATATATACCTACGGGATTTCTCTAAATAATGATTCGGGGAAAATTCTTATCGTCGTCCAAACAAAATCTCTCAATAAAAACTCCAAAAACAAAATGCAGCCAATTCATGTTTTGGTTTTGCTACCGAACCACCACCATCTTCCTTGTCTCCATAACCTCTCCATTCACAACAAGAGAACAATAATACAATCCGGTCTTAAGTTTTGAAGCATTATATTGGATCTCATGCTGACCTGTTTGATGATAACCTTTGGATAGGGATTCCAGCAGAACTCCTTCCGCATTATGAATTTCAAAACAGACTGATCCATCTTTAATTAAGGTAAAGCATAGCATTGCTGTGCTCTTGACCGGGTTTGGCCTGATTGTAAAATCCCTATACGCGTCTGATCTATAATCTCTCGTCCCTGTCTGTGCTTCTTTTGCAACCGGAAGCATTGAAAGTAATTCATATTTGTACTTATTAAACTGCTTCACTGACTTCGGCTTATATTGAGGCATTTTCCCAACAATGCTTGCTTTATTTCCTGATGCTATGGTTTCATATAAATATCCAAGATCGATGATGGCATAGATACTATCCTGTATATCTGCCGGATCAGCAATTACACCTTCAAAATAATTTACAGCTTCTGTATAGTTTTCGAGTTCAATATCGCACTCATTGGCAAGTTTTGACGCAAGAGGAGCGAGCACCGGATCTGATTGAATTGTAGTATTTGTTTGGTAATATGTCTTTAGAGCTGCATAGTCATTATCCGCATATTTCTCCAGGTCAATCAGCTCATTCATTGCCGATTGTGCATATTTGGTACCGGGATTTTGCTCTATAATTGACATAAATCCGGCTTTTGATTGTGCATATTCACCGGCGACCATAAGATCCAGATTTGTTTGATATTGAACCTCCACTATCGCTGTTTCCTCAGGCGAGGCCGGAGGGCAATACATTGGCAAATGATCTATCAACGTATCGGGATATAAATCAGTAGAAGGGTTAAAACCATCTCCCCAGCAATTGTATTGGGCATTTTTTATGGCATACATCTCGGTATTTTCCGTATCAAAATATAATAATGGAGCGCAGGCCACGCCCGGAATAGCACAATTGTCATAATCGCTTATCATATTAAAATGGAAATTCCAGGGAAAACTGTTTTTTGAAAAGTACAACTCATAACTATCACAATTATAAACTCTGTTCATCTCTTCTATATATTGCGTATTGGGAACGCCCGACAGATACGTACAGGATTTATTGTGTAGTTTTATTCCAATACCACATCCTGACACCAGGTTTTTATGAATGTTACTATACGAATTTAACGTATTGATGCCAACATCACTACAATTTCTGATGTTATTATTGATAATATTTTGATTGACAGATATTGACCGGCCACAGTTGCTTAATGAAATACCCTGCAGGCAGTTATCTATTTCATTATTCTCTATGGTAAATGCATTAAACTTTTCAATCGCTATTGCGGTAGAGTCCACAGCATCAGAAAAGGTGTTATTGGTAATATTTGCTGTGTCATTCGATTCGTATCCATTCTCACAGAAAAGAGAACTGTTCTGAAAATCGCAATTTGTTATTACTGGAGCCTTTGAGTAGCTGTTGACAGCACTGTTTATAAACGTACAATTGTTTATCGTATATGTCAGGTCTTCTTTATTAATCACAATCAGGAGAGATGCTGCTGAATCGGCTTTAAAGGTGATGTTTTCGCCAAAATCCGCATCTCCGTCAATAATTATCTTGCAGTCGCCTTTTTTCGCATGGATGGTGGCGCTGTCCTTGATGATGAGACTGGATCCATCCTCAATCTTTATTGTACTTTCATACATATCGATGGAAATATCGCTAACTGTAAGCGTAGCGTTATTGGATACCGTAGGTTCGAATCTTGAGACCATATCGGAATACAAAAGCAGGTTTGAATCGATTTTATCATCATGGTGTGGGATGAGGTCGTAGTTGATGGATAAGACATTAGTACCTTTAACAATAGGGATATTCTTTTGCGCACACTCAATTTCAAATGTTTCTCCCCACCGATAATCCATGAAAGAGAAGCTATTTATCAGTCCTTCATATAAATCAAGGCTATCAACCTCATTTACACGAAAGAAAACTTTTCCAAAATCTGCATCAGGATAGTCTGTCCCAAAATTCAATGCTAGCTCAAGAGGATCTGTATTTATTCCTTGCATAAAAATACCTTCACCTCCCTGAAAAACATATGATGAGATCAATTTATAATAATTATTTGGCGGAGTTATGCAATTAGCATCTTGAGCGTAATTATAGGCAAGAGTTAAATTACCTCTACTTTCATGCGATATTGCAATCTTTATTTCATATTCAGGGAATTGCCTGATTTCTGCATGACATACATAGGCATAGTGTTCTTGCATCTGTTCTGTAGGTAAAAATTTGTATGGTAGGTATGCGTATCCATCATTACCAAAATCCGGATATCCATTAATAATTTTCAATGCACCTATCTCTCTGTCACGCAAATCGATAACACTGTCATTATTGGTATCTTCGTCGATTGTGATAAAATTGTCTTCATTAAAGTCGAAACTAATCGTATCATTATATCCAACAACAGTAAGTGCATGTCCTGGTTCACCATCATCATATCCTAAAGATGTTAACATTACATCGTTGGAATTTGGAATAGGCTCGAAATGATAATTGTTAAAAAATACAACAATGACAGCTACTCCTCCTGAAGCACCTGCACCCTCATTATGATCCGATAACCAGTGTTTTAATTTTGATAAACTGTCGTAATCGGAGGATGGGAATGAGATATAGTTGTACCCATTTATTGAGTTACACTTTCCCTGATAATGTTTGTCATAGCCAGTCATCCAATATGCAAATCGTGCTGATCCCTCTAACGCAGGGTGATAATAACTGTCCAGCATCGGGCATCCATTCTCATGTACAATATTAAACCCGCTTAGGCAGCTTGTAGCTTTGGAGCCATCATTATCACATAAAAAATTATACGTATAATAATAGGAGAAAAGATTCGGATCATTGTATTGCCAGTTTCCTGCCGATACATTTCTTAATCTATTGATTTCATATGTAAGACACCATGAAATTTCAGATACCTGTACACAGCTTGCTCCATATTGGCGTACCCAGCCGGGAAAGTAATTGCTTGGTTCATTTGAATGATCTACGAAGTTCGGTAGTGGACAATCGGATGATGCCTGAGAGAGGATTAACTCTGTAAAAGGGAGAATGAGTGTCTGATCGTGTGAAAGAGCTCCATCCACAGGATTTAAGGTTTGACCAAATGTGTAGTTGAAACAGCAGAAGAGGAGGAGAATAATAGTTATAGTTTTCATGGCATTGATTTTATAATCTTTTGGGATTGAGTTTGAGATGGATAGTTTATTTGAACAATGTATGTCCCGGCTGCAAATTCAGATAGATCAATAGTTTCACTCCTATTGTTGATGCTATTGATTTGAATGATTGTATTTCCTTTTAAATCAAATATTTTTATGTTGTTAATGTTTTCGTTAATTAATGATTCAACATGAAATTTACTATTGGAGGGATTTGGATGAATATTAAGTAAATTACCTGTGGTTTCTTGTTTTATTCCCACTGGTATACAAACCGGTTCTTTACTTCTTATCAAACGAAGCTCATGTCCACCCCAGAGATAGCCATCATTATCAATCTCGAGATGGCAGATATTAAGACCTAATTCATCTCTTATGGTATCAACAGATTGTCCATAATCGCTCACTCCATATATCCAGAAATCTGTACAAACATATAGTTTATCCTCATTGGTGATAACAATGTCACTTGCTCCAACAGCATCTATAACCAATTCATATTCATCAGATTGAGCGGCTTTGCAATAGACCCCGGGTACTTCATTTCCTACCACATAATAATCTCCTGAAAAAAGATCTCCTTTTGAGTTGAACTCTATTGTAGCAATCTGATGGTCCAATAACCCATCAAAAACCCAGGATTCACCAAAATTGTCACTTTTATATATTCCTCCATGATCTGAATTGAAACAATACATGCAGGCGTATACTTCTCCTTGAGAATTGATTTCAATATCTTCAATGAAATTATTGGTGATGGATGTTATTGTATCACAAAACCAATAAAGCCCTCCATTTGTAGTGTGGGCAACAATTGGGCGGGATGGGTTTCGGCCTATCATGATACTATCTCCACCCTGAAACTCCGCCGCAACAACATTACACCCTCCCGGGATCTCAACATCAACCCAACTTTCACCATTGTCAGATGATTTAATGAGGTAATGTGCGGCTGAGTTGCCCCCGGCATAAATGTCCCCGTTGTCTGCGATTTCAAGACATAATGGACTGTTTCTGCTATTGTAGGAGTACACAGTTTCCCAGGTTTCACTACCTTTTTGCAATCTTAAAATTCCGCCAATTGTATTATTTCCACCTGTTCCAATGAAGAGATCTCCCTCCTCATTTATCGCCATACACCTCAAAAAGGCAGTATCCGGCATAATAATCTCTTCAAAAAAATTTTGAGCATAGTCCGGTTTAACAACAACTAATGATATAAATAGAGTAATAAAGAAAATAATATTTTTCATGGTGAGATATATTTCATAAATAAGTCCTATAAAATTACAAAAAAATTATTTCCAATAAATTTGTTGAAATATGTACGCAAAAAATTTTAAAAAACATCAGGGAAATTCCGGAAATACACCAATGGATTTCGTCTTTTCCTTCAATATTCAATATTCTGCATTTTTATATCAATATACCAGGTCCATCCCCACTATCCAGAGCCACACGGCGGCGTGGGGTATCGGTTTAGAGCCACACGGCGGTGTGGCTCTACCGGGCACACTAAATCCGGCATACTGGCGACATGGGCTCTATCTTTCAATATTCAATATTCTACATTTTTATATCAATATTCAAGAAACCTACTGAAATGAAGAACCTCCCACGGCCGCACCATCGCCAGCATTTGTTCCTGGCTTTCCTTAAGTGGTATAACTGTTTGTCGCCAAAAGTACGCACGCCATTCACACCCCACAAGATGCCCGCGCCTATTGGTTACGTTAGAGTTTTAAAAATTTATTAACATAAAACCTCTTGGATGAATCTTCTATATAAATAAAGTAAATGCCAGAGTTAAGTTGTGATGTATTTAATGAAAAATTCACATTTTGGATATTATCAATATTGGAAACAAGATTACCACTCAAATTATATATCTTGATATGAGAAATATCATAGTGTTCATTTGATGATATAGAAATGGATAATCTATCACTAACAGGATTAGGAAATAATGAAATAATACTTTCTTCCTCTATATCTCTTTGCCCAACGCCAAAACTTACAGGTTGTAAACTCTTTATTAACCTAAGAGCATTAGAACCATAAAGATATCCCTCATTGTCCAGCATAAAGTGTCTTATTGTTAGCCCAAGTGTATCATAAATCGTATCTATTGTTTGCCCGTAATCAGGCGTTCCATATATCCAAAATAGCGAATTAACATACAAATAGTCTTGCTTTGTAAGAATTATATCTCCAACTTCAAACGCATCCATCACAAATTCATATTCCTGAGAATCATGTCGTTTACAATATACTCCTTCGACATCTGTTCCTGTAACACCCCAATCACCAGTAAAAATATCCCCCATAGAACTAATAGCAACCGAAATAACTTGATGGTCCAGTAAACCATCAAATTCCCAAGTCTCACCGAAGTCAGTGCTTTTATAAATACCACCATAATTTGAACTAAAGCCCGACATTCCGAGATAAACAACTTTCTCTTTCGTTATTTCAAGATCACAAATAAAATTATTATTCACTGTTGATACCGTATCGCATTCCCATGTATTACCACCATTAATGGAATGGATAACAATAGGCTTAGTCGGATTTCTGGCCACCATAATACTATCCTCACCACAGGTGAGAATTGAAACAACATTATTGCTTCCCGGAATATTTATTGAATCTTCCCATGTATATCCATTATCAAAAGACCGAAGGAGATAATTCTGATATACATTTGTACCTACATAAATAGTTCCACTATTTGTAATTTCTATAGATAAAGGACTATTATTATAAATTCCTGAAAAAGAGTAAACAGACTGCCACATAGTATCACCTTCCAATAATCGCAGAATACCTCCTTTGTTGCGACCACCTGAAGTTAAAAAAATATCTCCCTGATTATTTATTGCGAATGACCAAATATAAGCTGTATCAGGAATACTAATCTCTTCGAAGAAACTTTGAGCATAGTCCGGTTTAACAACAACTAATGATATAAATAGAGTAATAAAGAAAATAATATTTTTCATGGTCAGATATATTTCATAAATAAGTTTTATAAAATTACTAAAAAATTTGGTTCCAATTAATTTGTTGAAATATGTACGTAAAAAATTTAATAAGCCATCAGGGAAATTCCGGAAATATACCTACGGGATTTCTCTAAAAAATGATTCGGGAAAAATTCTTATCGTCGTCCAAACAAAATCCTTCAATAAAAACCAAAAAAAAAGCAGCCAATTCATGTTTTGGTTTTGCTACCGAACCACCACCATCTTCCTTGTCTTCATCACCTCTCCATTTACAACAAGGGAACAATAATACAATCCGGGCTTCAGTTTTGAAGCATTATATGGTATCTCATGCTGACCAGTAGGATGATAACCTTTGGATATGGATTGCAGCAGAACTCCTTCCGCATTACGAATTTCAAAACAGACTGATCCTTCTTCAATTAAGTTAAAACATAGCATTGCTATGTTGTTGACTGGATTTGGTCTGATTGTGAAATCTCTATACGTTTCTAATCTATAATCTCTCGTCCCTGTCTGTGCTTCTTTTGTAACCGGTAGCATTGAAAGAAGCCTGTGTTTATCCTTGTTGAACTGTTTTACCGATTTGGGTTTATATTGAGGCATCTTGCCCGTGTAAAAGGCTTTGCCGGTGGTGTCCATTGTCTGATACAGAAAACCAAGATCGATGATGGCATAGATACTATCCTGTGTATCTGCCGGATTTTGAATAACATCCTCGAAATAGGCTATTGCTGCTGAATAGTTCTGTAAAATTATATCACATTCATTGGCGAGTTTTGAGGCTAACGCAGTCAGGATCGCATCGGATTGAATGGTAGTATTGGTCTGATAATAGGTTTTTAATGCGGCGTAATCATTATCGGCGTACTCTTCAAGAGTCAATAACTCCCGCATAGCTGACTGTGCGTACTTTGTTCCCGGGTACTGATCTACGATGAACATAAAACCAGCTTTAGACTGAGCATAATCTCCTGTAGCAAACTGATCAAGGCTATTCGAATACTGTATTTCAACGACACTGGAATCCTGTGGCGAAGCAGGTGGACAATACATAGGCAAATGATCTATCAGGCTATCGGGATAAAGGTCAGCAGAGGGGCTGAATCCATCTCCCCAACAATTGTACTCTGCATTTTTTATCCAAATTGAGTCTTCTTCACTTGTATCAAAATAGAGCAATGGGTCTCCAACACTGTTCCCTCCATTATCATAATCACTAATTACGTTGTAGTGGAAATACCAGGGAAAGCTGTTCTTTGAAACATATATCTCATAACTATCAGCATTATAAATACGATTCATCTGTTCTATATCAGAGGTATTGGGATTGCCGTAAACCGAAGTGGTAGAATTATTATCAAGGCGTAAACCCTTTCCACAGCCACTAATTAGATTTTCAGAAATATAGCTTGTAGATTTAAAAACACTTAATCCTTCATCAGTACAATTCTTTATCTCATTTTTAAAGACCTTCTGTCTGCCGGTAATTCCTCTGCCCGAGTTTTCTATCTCAATTCCCTGTTTATAGGTATCAATCTCATTTTCTTCAATATAGTAGGTATTGAATAGGGTAAGTTTAATTGCAATATCATCTTCACCATTGGAGAAATAATTGTATTTGATTGATGCTGCAGTATCATTTCCATCTGAAGAGCACCAAATATAACTGTTGTCAAATATTGAATTGGTAATGGTAACTCCCTTGGTTGTCGTGGTAAGTTTACAATTTTGAAATTCGCAGTTTTCTATTGTGAATCCTATCGCCGTATTATTGATTTCAATCTCAAGGGTAGCGTCTTTGTCGGCGATGAATTTTATGTTTTCCCCAAAGTCCACATCGCCGTCAATGATTATTTTACAGTCGCCCTTTTTTGCATGGAAGGTGGCGTTATCCTGGATAACAATTGTGGATCCATCTTCCACATTGATCGTGCTCTCATACATGTCAACAGATATATTGCCTACTGTAAGCGTAGCGTTATTGGATACCGTTGGTTCAAATCTTGAGACCATATCTGAATACAAAAGAAGGTTTGAATCTATTTTATCATCGTGGTGAGGGATGAGGTCGTAGTTGATGGATAAGACAGTTGTATCATTGTTTATAATATAGATACTATCATATATGCAGGATATTTCAAAAACTTCATTCCATCGATAATCTGTTATTGACCATCTATTTATAATCCCTTCAATTGTATCTCCAGTGTCCGACTCGCCTATACAAAGAAAAATTTTACCTGGACTATCTTCAACATACTCTTGTGGTATTTCAAGGGAGAAGTCAATTGAACCACTATATGCTCCGCGCAAATTGTGTGGTCCCCCTTGCCTATTAAAGATTTTGTAGTCAGTTGTGTCAATCGGAATATTTGAAATTGCATCATATGCGAACCCAATTAAAACATTTATTCTTTCTCTACAAGGATATTCTGCTGTAATATTTGTTGTGATTGATGGTTGAAAATCATCTATCACATTACATTTGTAAGCTCTATTGTTAACTTGTAATCCTTCTCCCATTAGTTTATACGGCACATAGATATAACCTAAATCTCCCCATCCTATGCCATAACTATTAACAACCTTAAAAGCACCAATTTCACATTCTGATAATTGAATAATTGAATCACCATTTAAGTCCACATTTTCATATATATTATCATCATTTAAATCATAACAATGAACATAATCATTATACCCAACTATCGTAAGTGCATGACCTCCTGAAGAACCCCATGACACTACAAAGTGGTTACCCGCTTCAGGAGATTCTGGAGGAAATACACCATTTGTAGACATTCCTGTTGCATGAACTGAAATAATAGCCAATCCTCCTGTTGTATCGTATCCACCCTACCAACCCCGTGTAGGATGTTGTGTGTAAAATATTATTAATGGTTTTGTGGATTACAGTTCCAGATTTTGTGGAAGGAGTTCATGAAGACGGTTTGCTTTGTGGTCAGGGATGATCTCCAGCACTTTCTTTAGCCACTCAAAAGGATTTACATCATGTTTTTTGCAGGTTGCCATGAAGGAATAAATCATAGCAGCCCTATGTGCTCCTCTGGTAGAGCCGGCGAATAAATAGTTTTTCCTTCCCAAGGCAATAGGTCTGATAGCATTTTCTGCCGGATTATTGTCAATCTCCAAAGCACCATCCTTAAGATATGCCATAAGCTTATCCCATCGGGGAATACAATATGCCATCGCTTCTCCGATTAGTGATTTTGGAGGTACTATTTGATAATTATCAGTTATCCATTTTCCCAGTTCATTAAGGACAGGTAGAGATTCCTCCAGGCGAAGTTTGTGGCGCTGTTGGTAGCTCATCTCTTTTTCTCTGGCTTTACGTTCTGTGGCATACAGCTTTTGGAACATGATTAACGCATATTCTGCTTTTTGACGATCATAATTTAACGCCTTTTCAAATTTTCTGCGGGCATGAGCCATGCAGTTGAGCTGCGTTATCTCAGGTTTGTTATCAAAAACATCGTACACTTTATACCCATCGGTTTGTAAATATCCCTTAAAGTCTTTGAGTAATGTCTGTGGTCCATTACGCCCTCGACCATCACGATAATCAAAAAACACTGTTTTCTCCAGCGGTGAGTGATAGATCCACATATAGCCGCGATGCGTCTTTTCTTTTTTGCGAACACCGTTGTTTTCCAGCACCTGAATGGGTGTCTCATCAGCCTGCAAATACCCTTGTGATAACACCCTGTGTTTTAAGGTTTGATAAAGTGGCTCCAATAAATTGCAAACTGCATCCTGCCACCCATTAATAGTCGATGATGAGAGCTTTACCCCATCTCGCTTGTAGCGCTCTATCTGACGGTAGATTGGCAGATGATCCACAAACTTGTCAATGATTATCTGTGCAAGTAAACCTGGGCCGGCAATACCCTTTTCAATGGGAAACGTTGGCAGATCAGCAATGATACCTTTACAGGTTTCTGTTTCCTGATCTTCGATCTTGATATATTTAGGACGGATGTAGCGTTTGATATATAACTCAGCAGGTTTGTACTCCAGCTGATCGGTAACCTCTTTGCCAATACATTTCATTCCCGTAACATCCTCTTTGGGCTCAAGGGGTATTTCTACCACCCGAAGATGGTCAGGCAACGGCATGCGACCCGGATGATTTAAGTATAGATAAATACGTCGCCGCTGCATGGGTCACCGCCAAGCTCATTGAGAACGATGCCGGAAAGTCCGTTGAAGCCTTTCCGCATATCGGTGGGATGGTTGTATAGGTGAAATCGAAGGTCGGAGGAGAGCGCAAACATCGCTTTAGTGGATGAATTTTTTGATTTGTTTTGCATCCACCTGGCCGGATAAAATAATACGCACACCATTGGGATAGATTATCTCCAGGTTATTGCTTTCTGTGAGAGGGAATGTTTCCGGCTCTATTTGTACCGGGATAAGACGACCGGAGGTTGGGTTGGGTTGTGGTTGGTCGCGAAGATATTTTTTTCGCCAGTATCCGAAGGTGCTTTTACATATTTGATGCGCTTCAAAAAACTTTGTCTGGGATTGTCCACTGGTTTCCCATTCCCTGATCAGCGCATACATTTGATCTTTAGTGTACTGTTTACGTTCTTTCATGCGGCAAAGCTAACAGCTCTGCCAGTGGCATATAAGACGGGGTTGGTAGAGGGGATACTTTGTTCCTGCACGATACTAAGGGCAATTGCCTTTTTCCATAGGGCGGGGGCTGGGTCAGTAGACAGAAAACAACATACAAAATGACAAATGTCATTTTTATGTAGTTCGTAGTCAGAGGAGTAATGAAAAATAATCTGGACAGCGTTTTTGGAGTGCCCCGGCAATTTCCCCTAAAATGCAAACATTTTTAGGAACCGGAAATTGCCAAACTTTCACATGCAGTCATATCGAACTAAGATTTACAATATCATCATTTTGTATAAAAATATAATTGACTACATATTGTTACAGAAAACATCAACAAAAACACTAATATTCAGGACATTACAAACAACACCAGCAAAACCTTAAAAAATACAAGTAATAAATGATCATTTTTAATAAAAAATATCATATGTTTGTAATGACCAATCCTAAATAAAAATGAACATTAATCAAAAGATTTTTCTTATTGACTAATACTCATAGAAATTTATCAGAAACCTAAACAAGTGAGTCTATTAATAATGGCTATAGAATATATACGTACATATGAGAACCAACACTTAGTAAATTTCAAATACAGCAGAAAGGAGGTTTAAGAAATTTGAATTATAGGTGTAGTTAATTTAATTATTAATAACGCCTAATTACCGGGAGAGGGATTGAAATGCAATATTGGCTAAACATCACGCATTTCTATCCCTAAAGTCCGGTAATAGTTGCAAATATCACATTTTATGAGAAGAATTAAAAATTTTGTATTTGTATCAATTGTTATTGTACTATTCTCTGCATGCGAAAAGCAGGATAGTAATAGTCAACTAGATTTAAGAACAACTGAATCTAAAATGTTAATTTTTGAAGATCAAGACCAATTTGTTGAGACGCTTATAAAACTGGTTAATATGCAACCAGAAGAGAGAAAACAATGGGAAGAATCTCAAAGCTTCTTATCCATCGGCCGAAAAGCCGATGAATTCTATCTGTCGTCAAATTTTGAAAAGTTCTCAAGTCAAGAAGAAATCCTTGAGTATGCAAATAAAACAGACTTACTTCAAATTGTTGAAGATAAAGGTGAAATATCAATTGAACCGATATATCATCAACATGATTATAGATTTGTTGCAAATGAAAATGGATTTTATCAAATTGCTGATAATATTTTCCTTGTGTTGGAAGAGGTAATTATATCTACAGATATATCAAATAAAAATGAGTTATCAAAAATAAATTCATTTAATTATTCTGAATTTGTAGATAGTGAAATAATTAAAGCTCAAAAGATCTTTGACGATAATCCAACATATTCATTAAAAGATGCAACCTATAATTGTGGAACATATCATGATCAAAGGGTGACATCAAACAATGATCGTACATATTTAAGAATTTCTGTTCACAGTGAAAATTTAGTTTTGGGTACCCATCAATGGGTTTCATACATGGTAAGACCATATAAAAAAACATTTGGAGTTTGGTACTGGTGTTCTCGCTCAATTAGTAGCAATATAAGTATTGCGGCGGATTACTTATGTTATTATAGCCAGAATAGTACTCCATATTGGGAAAGAGTAGCACAGGAGACTTCTTGTTCCAATTACTCATCATCAAGCTTCTCAGGAACATTATGCTCACATATGGTTTCTCACAATTTTTATGTTACACCTCAAGGTCACTTTGGCGGCTATGATTGTTGGGCTGATACACCATCTACAAGCCCAAATGTTGTATTACAAGCAAACACGTTTTTATGCCCATAATTAATGAAACAAAAACCACGAACATATAAAACCACAACAAATGAAGAATATTAATATTTTCTTAATTATATCGATTTTCATAATTGCTTCTACGTCTTGCGACAAGCAGGATCTCAATCTTGACGATTCATTACATGTTTTTAGTAATGAAAAAATGTTGGTATTTGACGATTTTGAAGAAACAACTATAACATATAAGAAGATAATTGAGATGGATCTTGAGGATAGGATATCCTGGGAGGATTCAATGAATTTCAAATCACTTGGGCGAATCAATGATGAGTTCTATAGGTCTATTGAATTTGAGAAGTTCAACTCTGCTGATGAAATAGTCCAATTTGTTACAGACAACTCAACAAAGATTCAGATAGTTGAGAATGATGGTGAACAAACTATAGAAACAGTTTTATATAATCACCACTACCGTTACTTGGCTAACAAAAATGGTCTCTTTCAAATTAACGATAAAATTTATCTGGTTCTCAATCATGCCCTTGTTAGTACTTGTAAAAACAAGAGTTACTTATTGAACGATATAAACGAGTCTAATTATATGGAATTTGAAGATATGGAAGATATCTCCATTCACACAATTCAGGCTACTGATGTATCTTCAAACTCTAAGGATCAAACATACAATTGCGGAACCTATCACTCTGAAGAGGATGTAGATGATAAAGAGAAGTTGTATATGCGAATTTCTATTGAAAGTACTAACTTTGATTTTGGGACATATCAATATTGTGCATATATAGTACGACCCTATCATAAAGTATTTGGTGTTTGGTATTTGTGTAAAAGAAAGATGAATGTTGATATAAGTGTAGCAGTTGATCATTATAAGTATTCAGATCCTTCGACTGCCAGTTGGTATAGAAAAGGTCACAGATATATCTGTAATGGACGAGAAGCTACAAGCATTTCTGGAATACTTGCTGACGAGATGTTATCACATGATTTTTTTGTGACACCAATAGGACATTTTGGAGGGTATGATTGTACAGTAAAAGCGTATAACAAAAAAAATACATCCATATTATTAACAATAAATGTTGAAGAAAACGCTTTCTTATGTCCGTAACCTGATAAATAATTCATACAAAACATGAAGAGTAGTCTGCTTAAGGCTACTCTCTTTATACAACTATACATGAGAAATACAATTATAATACTCATTTTCATTCTATTAATATCAATCTTGTTTTCATCATGTCAGAGTGAAGTAAAGACTGATTATGTTCCTTTTTGCCCTAAACCTGTACTTAATAGTTTTATTGTTGCAGGTAGCCCAATTTCTGCTCACATATCATTGGCTGTAGGTTTTGAAGAAAATCTCCCAATCAGTTATGATAGCGCTATCGTTTCATTATTTATAGATGATATTTTTACATGTAATATGACGCTAAAGGCTGATGGAGTCTACGAAACAGAAATTATTGCTAATGAAAATACCAAATATACAATAACTGCTGATCTTCTTGGTTTCGAAAGAGTTTCCGGCTCAACTCATATCCCTGCAATAACCGAAATATATGATTTTCAACATATAAATGTTGCAGGAATTGACAATGAAGGGTATTCCTATCCAGGAATAAAGTTTACCTTTAAGAATGATTTAAGCCAAAGGAATTATTACGATTCCCGAATTTATATGAGGGAAAGTGAATTAATTAGTTTTATTAATCCAGTTTATATATCAGACTCAGTCCTATTAAATGAAGGAACTCCATTAACAATATTTAGTGATAAGATAATTCAGAATATTCCTGAGTATAGAATGCAACTAAATTATACAACTGGAATAACTGGATATAACAACTTCATTGGTTCTCATACAGAACTCTTTCCGTTCATATTTGAATTTCGGTCCCTGAGTGAGGAGTTTTACAATTATACTAAACAACTCTATTTATATGAAACCGGAAGATTTCCAGAATTTGGCATCGGTTCAAATATTACATACCCAATGTATTCAAATGTTGAGAATGGATATGGAATTGTTGCCGGATATTCATTTTGTATAACAGACACCATAAGACCATCCTACTAATATGAAACAACTTACATATATCTATTTGTTTTTAGTGACTACCTTTTGCATAAACTTAGATGCAGTCTCTCAGAATCGCATTTATGGGTATGTCTCTGATTCTATCACTGGCGAGGTTCTAATTGGTGCAAATATATACTCTCACATGCAACAGGAAGGTACATGTACAGATAATAATGGTTTTTTTTCTTTTCAAGTTTCAGAAGATACAATTATTAGTATTTCATTTACAGGTTATCAGTCTAAATTTATTTGTTTAAGTGACAGCACTAAACAATTAAATATACGGCTAAAACCCGGAAAAGAATTAGAAGGTGTTTATATCTATGCTACTAAAAAAATAACGCCCAATCTAAATACTCTTTCTATTAAAGAGATTCAATCAATTCCATCACAGACAGGGAAACCAGATATTTTAAAAGCTCTCCATAAACTACCTGGGGTACAAAGTCAAAATGAAGCTTCAGCACTACTTCTGGTTAGGGGTGGGAATCCTGGTGAGAACCTTTATCTTTTTGATAATGTACCTATTATCTATGTAAATCACCTTGGTGGATTTCTCTCAGTGTTTAACCCTGACATTATCAATGGAATTGATTTTTATAAAGGTAATTTCCCAGCCCGGTATGGAGGGAAGTTAAGTTCTGTCGTAAATATTATTCAAAAAAAAGGTACAAGCAACAAACATCAGGGGTCTTTAAGTTTTGGTATTACGGATGCATCTATAATGCTAGAAGGGCCTCTTGGACGAAATGCAAATTACATTGTTACCGGAAGAAAAACTCTTTTTGATTATATCTTACTTAGTGCGACAGCAATACAAGGTAATGATGCACTGTTTTATTATGGGTTTCATGATATCAATGGAAAAATAACCTGGACTCCCAATAATAAGACTAATTTTCATCTAAATATATACCAAGGTGATGACTATATGAATTTTAAAAATAATACAAATGCTCCTGGTGATGAAAACGTAAATCAGATTTCAACAACTTGGGGTAATTGGCTATCATCTATACACATGAAGAAAGTGATCACTCCCAATATTTATGCCGAAAACATATTGTCATTTAACAAATATAGGTTAAAACATCACCAGCAATCAGAATACAATTATCCAGACTCAAGAACATTCATAAATGAATCAATACGTTACTCATCTTTACAGGATGTCACTTTTCAATCAAATTGGAAATATTCTTCTTTTCAATTCTGGAATATGAGATGGGGAATTAAAACAACTAACTTGCATTTTACTCCATCAAAAGAATATACAAATGAAGAAAGCACAAAAAAGGAATTTAAGACTTTCAATACATACGAATTTTCCGCATATATTGAAAATTCACTTATGTTTGAAAATAAATTCTATCTAGACGCAGGAATAAGAGTTGTTACATTTCTAACAGATAGTAAAATCCCTATAAAATATGAGCCACGAGTCAACCTTTCAAAAAAGGCTGGAGCGCACTTGTTTAGTGTTGGTTATATGCAAACAAATCAATTTGCTCAATTACTCTTCACTTCAGGAACAATAACATCAAATGAAGTTTGGATTCCTGCAGGAAGTTATATTCCTCCATCGCATACAACACAATATGCTTTAAACTGGAAAGGCTCATTTGGTAATAATCTATTTCAAACAGAAGTAGGTTTGTACTATAAGACCTTAAGTAACCTATCCACATTTAAGGAAGGCTATCATAATCTAAGTGGATCATCTGATTGGAGTGAGAAAGTGGTATCTGGCGGAACAGGCACATCTTATGGTATTGAAACACAAATAAAAACAAATAATGGCGATTGGACTGGATTTATTAGTTATAGTTGGAGTAAAACAACCAGGATGTTTCCATCAATTAACAACGGGTTAATTTTTCCCTTTGATTTTGATCGTCCTCATTCAACATCTATTAATTTAAGCTATAAATTTTCTCCTAAATTAACATTTAATTGTTCCTGGGTATATCAAACTGGACTTCCATATACACCAGTAATTGGAAAACAGATTACTCAATCTATTTTCTTAAATGAACAAGGAGAATATGAATATTATACGGTATTACTATATGGGGAAAGAAATAGTTCAAGAATGAAAGATTATCATCGCCTAGATGTTGCCATGGTACTTATAAATCGCAACAGCGAAGACAAAGTTAAATCTGAATGGACATTCTCTATCTATAATCTTTATAATCGAAAAAATCCATTATACTATTTTTACAGAAGTAGTGATTCGAATGTTACGCCCAATACATCATGGGAATTAGGAAGCAATCAGGATCTCAAACTGTATCAGTTTTCCCTTTTTCCTATTATGCCTTCAATATCATACAAATACTATTTCGATGTAAAAAGAATAAAAAATTGGAAAATCAAAACGCAAATAAAAGAATGGATTTATTATGAAAACAATTAGCAAACTACTAGTATGGATTATTTTTATTTTATGCTTCTGTCAAACTGCAAAATCTCAGTATGTATCTCCTATCAAAGACAGATGGACAATCAATACTAGTATTGTACCTGAGTTTACTACACCGGGAAAGACCCCTAGAAATGAGATCAAATTAACTTTACATAAGGGAATAAATAATTTTCTTGAAACAGGGATATATCTTGGACATACAAAATATTGGTACTTATCAAGTAATGGATATTCGACAGAAGCAGGGGATCGGATATTAACAGGAGTGACAATCAAAGCACATTTCCTGCCTTTCATAATTACGGCAGAAGATATTAGGTTTGATTTGTATGTTCGCTCTAGAATTGGCATTAGCCAGTTATTCGGAGACCCAAATCCAGCTGCCGAGAACACGTTTTTTCAGTATTGTCTTGGTTCTGGTTTGGCATTTTATCCTACGAAAAAAATTGGCATCTTTACTGAGTTTGGGTATGACAACAAAGGACTACTTGGTGTGCAAAAATGGAGGCTTGAATATGGCTTAGTATTTAAGTTTCGTAGATCTCAGAATTAAGGTTGTTTTTACATTTACATTCATTAGTGTCCGGTAAAACCACAAATCTATAATTAGCCCCAGAATTTAGACAACGAGTATAAATAGATTTTTTATAAACTTGTTGTTATGAAAAAGAGAAAAAATTACACATCAGGATTTAAAACGAAAGTAGTGGATAAACCGGACCAACATGTGCCACCCATACCGGAGTAACTTGTGCCAGGTGTACCGGAGCAAGTTATGCCACTTTTTTTATACCCAGATGTGATTTCTACCGTATAATCTTTGAACTAAATTTAAAGATTATGGCCGCAAAAAAGTATCCACCCTACCAACCCCGTATTTTATGCTTCCTGCCGAGCTGTTAGCTTTGCCGCATGAAAGAACGTAAACAGTACACTAAAGATCAAATGTACGCAATAATCCGCGAGCTTGAAGCGAGTGGCTTGACCCAGGAAGTTTTTCTGAAAAAACGCGATATTTCGAAAAGTACTTTCGGATACTGGCGTAAAAAATATCTCCAAGACCATTTGCCAAAACAACCACCTTCCAGCCGTCTTATCCCGGTGCAAATAGAGCCGGAAACATTCCCTCTCACAGAAAGCAATAACCTGGAGATAATCTATCCCAATGGTGTGCGTATTATTTTATCCGGCCAGGTGGATGCAAAACAAATCAAAAAACTAATTCACTAAAGCGATGTTTGCACTCTCCT
>Ga0265294_10004014_pt1 | contig 18534 bp, 12 predicted proteins | sample MunlanPumphouse3_FD_192504 | JGI IMG/M metagenome (GOLD analysis project Ga0265294, IMG submission 192504) | Groundwater microbial communities from a municipal landfill in Southern Ontario, Canada - Pumphouse #3 | ecosystem: Environmental > Aquatic > Deep subsurface > Groundwater | place...
GCATCTTTGAACAAGAGCTGGACTCTCTATCACTGACACATATAGATGCGCTGCATCGTGATATAATTGATTGTATTTTGTTACAATGCCGTATAAATCTTTACTCTGTCAAAAAAGCAAAACTCGCGTATTTGCGCATTATTTGTTCTGTTTGCGCCAGGCGGTGGGTGTTATGCCGAAGGCGCGCTTGAAATGACCTGTAAAATGATGTGAAGCGCAGAACCCAAGATCAAAGGCAATTCTGGTTATGGATTGCTCTGTTGTTTTCAAAAGGTGTTGTGATTTCTCCATGCGGCATGTCATTTGGAATTGACAGGGAGGTAGACCGGTTATCTGTTTGAACTGTTTTATTAGAAGAGATGGGGAGAGACGCGCTTCTCTGGCAAGCTGGTCAATCGTGATAGTCTGTTCAGGGTTACTTTTTATAGAAGCCACGAGCTGTTTCACCAACAGGGGGTGGGTGATCTGGGTTTTGTGTTCAGAGGCATTGATAATTTCCATCAAAACAAAGGTACACATGTTGGTCAGCCCTACTGTCCGCCAGACTCCTTGTTTCTGTCCATGATATTTTAATAGCCCTTTAAAGGCATTTTTAACTGTATCGGTTTTGGCTATTATGTGGCATGAGAGTCCGGTCAGGCGATTCCAGATGTCGCTGGCTTCATCAAACGTCAGATGCAGGAAAGGTTTATTTTTGTTCGGAGCGCGAATCAGAAGCCAGTAAGTCATAGTACTTTTGGGTGCACTAGTCAGACAGTGGAGGTCCTCAGGCTGGTTGATGTAAAGATCGCCCGGCATGATTATATGCTCCTGCCCGTTGTTCTGCAGGGTGAGCGCCCCTCGCAGGCAGAGCCCGATCTCTAAACAATCCGTATGACGGTGAGCCGTTGCGGGTGCGACAGAACTAGCGTAGTTGCTGAAGCCTAGGGCGGGCACCTCCGGTAATCCAGCCTCCGCGAGATCAAAGACGCTTTGCTCCGGAGTTCGTCCGTAGGTAACTGCTAAATCATGATTGCGAAGTACAGTATTCTTAACTTTACTCATGTTTGAATAATAGATAATGTATTACAATTTGTAAAGCAGAAAACACAAGGAAATTATATTTCTTTTTTTATTGTTTTTTTTGCATCGCTAATGCGTTATCTTTATCTTGTTTTCGTGGAGTAAGAGCGTTGTTTGGAACGCGGGCGCGGACTGGCCTGAGAATGAGGTGACTAATGTCCGCGCCCGTTTGGGTCATACACGCCGCTCAATACCAAACAGATCATCGGAGCAATTATTTTAGGATAATGAGCATGCATCATCAGAGATTTTTAAAACTCGCTTCAATTCGTATTAGTTTTTTCTGTTATTTTATTTTCTGCTTTGTCCATGCAGAAGAGCTGGTTGCCAGCCCACAAGTGGCTTCGCTCCTTCGGCATGTAGACAAGCCAGCCATAGCGCCAGAGGATCAGCGCGCACGCGTGCAGCCCGCAATACCAGACGGATGGAAAGAAGTTCTTTTTGAAGAAACCGCGCCGATGCCTGTCGCGACACGAGAAGAAACAGCGCGTGGATTCATTTTGTTCCAGCGGCCAATTACACGCGCGGTACATCTGAACACACGGCCACTTCCACAGGAGCGTTGTACAGAACTGTCAGTTTTTGCCACGCCGGGCGAGTGGGAACCGACCTGCTTTACACTTTATCCACTGCGTGATTTAAAAAATATTCGCACGCAAGTCTCCGCTCTTCAGACTACGAACGGTCTCTCAATTCCCGTCTCCGCCGTTGATGTGCGTTTATTGACTTACTGGGACATCCGGTATCCTTTGTATTACTCGAAAGGCACCTATCGCCGTTTGCCTGAACTTTTGGAAAAAGTTACGGTGAATGATGCGACTGCGGGTGAGTGTCAGCGCTACTGGGTGCGGATTCATGTTCCGAAAGAGGCAGCACCTGGTATGTATAGCGCAACACTTACGCTCTGGTCGGACGCGTTTGAAAAAGCGCTGGCCATGCCAATTTCTGTTAGAGTGCTTCCGTTTACGCTGAAACAGGATCCTGCGAAACATTATTCAGCGTATTACGGCGGCTATTATCGGCTTTTCGATAATGTGAGGGAAGATCTCCGTGCAGTAGCGGCAACCAATGAATTTCAGGCTATGGTTGATTATGGCTTGAACACATTGCCAACATGTATTCTTGGGCAGGATCCTAATTCATACGAGTTTTACATGCCCAACCCTCAAAGGATCAACCAGATGATCTCTGTTGGATTAAAGGGGCCGTTTCCAGTTACACTTGGTATCGGTAGATTGTTTCGCAAGTATATGCCAGATACGAAGATACAAGGGCACTATGTCGTGGACAAGTTCCCGCCGGAGGCGTTTTATACGGAATTAACCGAACTGATAGAAAAATTTGTTGCAAACTCAAAAAACTACGAGTGGCCGGAGATGTTTTGTTGTCCAATGGACGAGGTGAATCCCTCTTCAGCACCCTTCGCGGCACGCGCTTATAAGGCGGTGCGCGCCGGTGGACTTTCCACGTATATCACCAAGGATCCTACGAGCTTTGACACAAATCATTATAGAGATCTGGATGCCGTGGACGCTTGGTGCTCCCAACCGTATTCAATGCCATATGAAAAAGTGGTCGCGGATCAGCGTTATCAATATTGGAGCTACCCTAATCATAATGCCGGGGAGATCAAAAACCGTGAAGTGATGTGTAAGGGTGGACGGATGACATATGGCTTTGGCTTCTGGCGTAGCGGCTACACAGTCCTGATCCCTTGGCATTGGCGTTGGATCATCCACTGGGAAGATCCGTTCAATTATTTACGCGGAAGTCGTTCGGGGTGCGGGCAGCGCATGACAGAGGAGGGCGAGATAATTCCCGCCGTATACTGGGAGTGTTTTCGTGAGGGTGTTGACGATAATCGCTACATCTACACGCTCCAGTCCGAAATTGTGAATCGGGAAGGGTCGACAGATGTTGCCTGCCAAGCTGTTCTTGTGAAAGCCAAGGCGTTTTTGCAGAAAACATGGGATGATATACGCGTGCAGGAAAAATATCTCAATACAGATATCATGCACGATAACGATTTTGACAATATCCGCTGGCGCATCGCGCAATTGATTCAAGAGCTTCGTCAGTTTCCTTTGGTTCGGGAAGCGGTGGCACCCTCTGTAATTGTTGCAGAGAGTGCTCGGAAAACCGCTCTTGGTAAAGCTGACCCGTTTCAGAGCCAGGAATTAAAGCGGCATATGGACATTCTTGATTTGGGCGATGAGCAGTTTAGCAAGTGGACGGCAGTAAACTCTGAAGCAAGTATGACTGTAACTCCTGCTGCCACACATCATGGCAAACTTGGCATGCGTTTTGTTGTGAATGTTGATCATAAAGTAGACGGTGAAGCTGCAAACGGGGTCTATCCAATCGGATGGCCACGTGTGCGCTTGGATTTCCTGGCAGGCAAAGTGGACCTTTCACAATATGATTATTTTACCTTTTGGATTCGTGTCGCCTCTAATCGCGATGAGGTGGCAGATGACATAACAAGGTTTGGGATGACCTTTGGTGATCGCGACAGTGGTGCAAAGTATGACAAATGCATAGATTTAGGTGGCGAACAAGGAAGATGGATGCCGATCCGAATCTCTCTCGCTGACTATATCCGCGAGAGCGGCGCAACTGCGCAGCGATGGATGAATTTACGGTTTTTCCATTTTTATATTGCAGAGGCTTGGTACGCGCATGGCAACAAGCTGATTTTTGATATTGATCAGATTTCTCTGGTGAAATTCAAAACCCCGATACTGCACACCGTCAATGCTCCTGAGTATCTACGTGCATCATCGTCAGTGATGACGCTGGATTGTGAATTATTCGGGGCCAGATCACTACAAGCTGAAATGTATACACTGCGGGTAGCTGCTCTGGATGCCAAGGGCCAAGTTGTTGCCATAGTGAAAGCTGACCCTGCGTTAGGAACACAAGTTGTTTTACCGACAGAGTCACTGCGCCAAGGCGAGTACACCCTTCAGGTGGATTTGCTTAAAGGAGAGGGCGACTCTAAAAAACGTGTTTCATCTGTGAAAAAAACACTTATTGTTTTATCTGAGAAGCTGTCAACATTACAGTAACGCCTTTTTGATATCGAGTGTTGAGACGGCTTATCTTTTCAGGAGAATTGTGGCGATGCGGGGTTATTTAAGACGTGAAGGTTGGAGCAAGCCGTGGCAGCGATCAATGCGAAGATCAAGCCGGACGTGGTCGTCATTACAGGCGATATCATCGACAACGGGGACGACATTGCAGCACTGAAGCAAGGCGCAGAAATCATCCGCAGGCTGAAATGTCCGGTCATCATCGCTAAAGGCGATCACGACATTGCCCGAAAACCAGATAACAGAGGTGCTTGGGAATCTGCGTTTGGGGAACTTGACGGCTCCTCCGATGTACGCGGATTTGCTTTTTTTTACATTCCTTTTGAGTCTAACAAAGAGACGTTTAAAAGGCTGGAACATGGGATCAAAGCAGCTCTAGGGAAAAAGCAACCGCTTTTTCTATGCGAGCATCGGATGCTCTACCCATCGTGGCTAATGAGTGCGTTGTGCAAACGGTGGCATCGCACGGAGTTGTTGTCTCCTGACCGTGACACAATCATGGGGCTGCTTGGAAAAACCGCAACCCCATGGATTGTGCTGTGCGGGCATTCACATACGAACCATAAGGCGACCCACGGGAATGTAACCGAGTTTTGCACCTCCAGCCTAGCGGAATATCCGCACGAGCTCCGAATCCTAAAAATAAAGGAAGGGAAGGTATGGACAACGCTGGTACGCATGGACGAGCTGGGCAAACAGATGCGCCGCGAATGATCAGGGGAATTTTAATGCCAAACTCTGGCGTTATGAATGAGGCACCGACGGATACGAAAGGGTTTTGAACCATTCAAGATAAAAAAGACATTTTACTGATTACGGACTTTGACGGCACCTTGTACCGAGGCTCTTGTCCACTCTTATTCAGAGGGATTGCGAATGCCGACCTCATGTTGATGTTGTGTCTGCTCAATGTTTTCAAGGTAAAAAGATTTTTTCGCCTTCTGCTCGGCATGGTCAAGCTCCGGAGGCTTGAACGCAGATTGCGCCGTGAGTATAAGGCAGGGAAAACGACGCTCTCTGATGCTGATGAACAGCTGATTCAGTTTTTTGTGGTACATATTCTTGCGCATGGTAAAAAAACGGATATTGACCGAGCCGCCCGCGTGGTTTCCGGCCTGTGTTACAACTCGGCCTGGCGCTGTTTCAACACATTAAAGAGCCGATGCGATTTTGTCATTATCAGCAAATCATTCGAGTTCATATTGGCGAAAGTGCGCCAAAGAGCGGCGGAGTATGGGATTGAAATTGTTTGTTATGGCAATACGGTCGGAGAGGGTGACTTGATCCCGCAGCAAGGTTCGATACGGGTAAAAATGGATAAGCGTATCCGAGTGAAGGCCCTGCTCACAAGCAGACGCTATAAAAAAGCCATTATCATTGGGGACACGGAAGATGACATTGCCATGCGGGATGCGGCGATGGAGGTGCTTGGCAACTCAAATGTAGTGTTTATTTGCATGAACGCGAAAGACCAGAAGATTGTCGGTGCCGCTGATCAAGCCTCCATGTCTTGGCAGGCAGCGGGCGATTATCTCAAGCGTCGCTTTTCGTAAAATTTGTAAAGCAGAAAACACAATGAAATTATATTTATTTTTTCATTGTTTTTTTTGTGTCGTAAATGCGTTAATCTGATCTTGTTTTCGTGGAGAAAGAGCGTTGCATTGACTGCTGGTTGTCGTGCACCTAAAGCAACCCACGGATTTAACGCAAGAGGCGTTTTACTAAACAAGCATGAATAGTCGTGCTTAAAACAAAAGAGGGAACACAGATGAAACAAATAAAAAACAGAACAGCCTTTGTGGCTGTGGCGGTCTTTGTGGCCGTGAGCACGGCGTATGCTGTGCCGTTGGTCTCAGATGTGGTGATGACGCAACGCGCAGGTACGCGCATCGTGGATATCACATATAACCTGGCTGACGAGGCGGCCATTGTGACGCTAGGAATCGAGACCAATGGGGTCGCGATTTCGGACAGCGCAGTGACGCGGCTCTCCGGCGATGTATCCACCTTGATACAGCCCGGTGCGGGCAAGAGCATTGTTTGGAACGCGGGTGCGGACTGGCCTGAGAATGAGGTGACTAATGCCCGCGCCCGAGTGACGGCGTGGTCCGTGGACGCTCCGCCGCAGTACTGCGCGGTGGATGTGGTTGGAGGAACGGCTGCGGCGACCTACCCGGTCTATTATTATGTCAGTGCCGAGGCTGTTCCAGGTGGAGTAACAAACCACATTTATAAAACTGTCAGAATACTTATGCGAAAGTTGCCGCCAACAGGAGCAGAAGGCTTTATGATGGGTTCGCCCTCTAACGAGACGGGACGCACTCCCGCACGTGAGGAGTGGCATAACGTGGTACTGACCAAGGCGTTCTACGCAGGGGTCTATGAGGTGACCCAGAGTCAATGGGAGCAGGTAATGGGGGATCTACGCTCGTGGCCTTCCAAATGGAATAATAATGATTACAAGCTCACTCGCCCTGTGGAACAGGTGTCGTACGAAGACATCCGTGGCACGGCAGCGCAAGGTGGTGGAGGCTGGCCGACTAATGACAGCGTGTACACTTCGTCCTTTATTGGACGACTGCGGAGCAAGGCTGGGTTCGCGGGCTTCGACCTTCCGAGTGACGCGCAATGGGAGTATGCCTGCCGCGCGGATGCATCCGGGGCACTCAATGACGATACGGTTAACCTCACTAATACCGTCTCTGATGCGCAGCTGGGCGATCTGGGGCGTTACGCTTACAACGGTGGCAGGATCAACGGTACTACTGATCCCGGCGCGGGTTGTACTACGGAAAACGCCACGGCTTCCGTTGGGTCGTACGCGCCGAATGGATGGGGTTTGTATGATATGCATGGTAATGTGTGGGAGTGGTGCTTGGATTGGTTTGTTGAGGGTCTCGGCACATCATCGGTCTCAGATCCTGAAGGTGCTTTGACCGGTACGGAACGCGTGGAACGGGGTGGATGTTGGCAAAACACCTCTGTGTACTGTCGTTCGGCGTATCGTAGTAACCGCATCCCGGCGGGCCGGAGCGGAATTATTGGCTTCCGCCTTGTGAGAAACCTGCCACAGTAGGCGCGGCTACAACTCTCGCTCCAGTTTTATCCCAGTCAAGGGGGATGTGTGAGAGTGCGCTGGCGAGTGCATAAGGCGGTGGCCGCATTCGTCAGCGTCAGCGGGTGCCTTGATGAGTGGAAAGCGGAGATCAAAGTTACTCAGTTGGTATAACTCGCGACGGCAGCGGATGGCTTGAATCGCCGGCAGCCTCACCTTCGCAGGTGAGGCAAACGCCGCGCAAGGGCTTTTTTGAGTAGAACAAACAAGATTTGGAGACGATACAATGAAGGCAATGAAATGGATGAATAAAAATACGGTTACGCTAGTGGCGGCGTTGTTGTTGGCAGTGAGCAGCGGAGTGGCGGATGTGGTAGTCTATTCAGTCGGTACTGCAGTGGATACGCGCACTCAGTCGCGGATAGCAGCACAGGAAGACAAGCCCGTTGATAGCCGCAGTTATACGATCGACTGGTCAATAGCTGGTACGCTCAATACCAAAAAAATTATCGGTACGATTCTTGTAATAAGATAATTTTTTGCCAAAGTTTTTATCAAACCATCAAAATAAAGGGAGTTATGATAGCATCACGCAGAAATTTTCTTAAAGGGGTCTCGTTAGCAGGTGTGCCCTTTATCCTGCCGACTAAAATATGGGCGGCCGAGACGAAGCCAAATGATAAGCTGAGCATGGCTATGATTGGAATGGGTATTCAGGCCCGCGGGCTTCTGAACAACTTTCTTCATCAGGATCTTACCGTTGTCGCCATCTGTGATGTGGATAAAACACGCCGAGAAGATGGGGTAAAAAGAGTAGATTATTTTTACAAAAAACATGCGGATAAAGGCACCCCCGGGAATTGCCGTAGCTATAGCGATTTTCGTGAGGTGATTGCTCGCAAAGATATTGATATGGTCTGTGTTGCCACCCCGGATCACTGGCATGCTTATATCTGTATTGAGGCAATGAAATCCGGTAAGGATGTCTATTGCGAAAAACCTTTAACCTATACCATTAATGAAGCGGCTGCGGTCATGAACTCAGCTAAGAAATATAATCGCATCCTGCAGACAGGTGCTATGCAGCGTTCCGGTTTTGAATTCCGCACTGCAGCCGAAATAGTGCGGAATGGTGGCATTGGTAAAATCACCCATGTAGACTGCCACTTCGGAGGTCCCTCCCGTCCGCATTTTGATCCCAAGGAAGATATTCCAATGGAGCCAGGTTTGGATTTTGACATGTGGTGTGGTGGCGCGCCGCTTGTGAAGTATAATGATCAGTTGGCACCACGTGGTGTGCATTCTTTTTATCCGATGGTCTGGCGTATGGATGACCTCTTTGGTTCCGGCTTCTGCGGTGACTGGGGAGCACATCATTTGGATATAGCTCAGTGGGGACTCGGAATGGATCACAGCGGCCCAGTTAAAGTTTATAAGGCGGAGCCTAGCGATAAGGAAAAAGCCAATGTCGAATATGGTGGCCGTGCTCAATCCGGTGTTGTTCTTGAGTTTGGCAATGGAATTAAATTAACACACAAACCTTTTTCAACTTTCGGCACAGTTTTTCACGGAACAGAGGGTGTTATTTCAGTTAACCGCGGCAAATTTGAGATGAAACACGGCAGCAAGCTGATCTCTAAATTTACGAAAAAAGAGGATGGCGGCTCTCTTGACGGTGCAGTGACAAAAGCCCGCAGGGCTTTCCTGACCGAAAACACATACAAGACAGAGCTTTACAAGACCAAGGGTGGTCATCCAGCTGACTTTGTCAGCAGTGTGATGTCGCGTAAAAAAGCATGTTCCAATGAGGACGTTGGTGCGCGCTCCGCGATTCTTTGTCTGCTCTGCAATATCTCATATGTGCGGGATGCAGGCTTTGATTGGGATCCGGTTCAGAACACCTTTGCAAATGGCACTGGCAATATAAATTGGCTGACTCGCGAGGGTGGTTATCGCGACAAATTCTTCCGATAGTAGATGTTGTCTTCGGATTTGCAAAATATGAGATACAATGAAATAAATTCTAATTTCTATTGTTGTTTTCATTATTAATGCAGTAACTTAATTTTGTTTTTATTGAGGAAGAGTGTTGCAAAAAAAATTGTCCTGCTTGCGGGGCGGTGAGTGATGGGACGCTACTGGATTTTTAAACATAAAAAAGGGAGAGTATATTATGAAAAAACTAGGATTGTTCATAGGAACATTGTGCGGTGCGCTTTTTTTTGCCGGGGCGCAGGATACGCCGCCAGAAATCCACGGCGCACCGGTGCAGCAGACGCGGGCGGAGATTGTTTGGACCAAGGCGATCTGCAAACAGCCTGGCAGGTACATTGGCTGGCCCTCGGTTTGTCTACGCAAGAACGGTGAGTTGTTGGCGGTTTTTTCCGGAGATCGCGACGGGCATATTTGCCCGTTCGGTAAGGTGCAGATGGTCAGAAGTACGGATCTGGGGCAGAGCTGGAGTGCGGCGCAAACCATCTGTAATACGCAGCTGGATGATCGTGATGCGGGGATACTCGAGTTGCCGGACGGCGATCTAGTAGTTACATGGTTCACCTCGGTGGCTTACATGGGTAGTATCAGGGATCGAAGCAAGCTTGCGGTAGGTTCTCCGAAGTTCTATTGGTGGCTGCATGACGATAAGCTCCCAATGTCAGTCAAAGAGGAGTGGCTTGGGCACTATACGGCCCGATCCGTGGATGGCGGTAAGACCTGGGAGAAACCGGTGCGGACCTATGGTTCGGCCCACCACGGTCCTGCTCTGCTTAAGGATGGACGACTTCTGATGGTTGGGCGGCGCTGGATGGGCGATGGCACCTCGGCCATTTGGAAGGACGTGCAGCATGAACTACCGGTCGAAGAGTCACTTGACCAGGGACGCTCATGGCAGCGTATCGCCTTGATCGAGCCGACACCGCCGGATGAGATCGGTCAGTTCCATGAGCCGCATCTCGTGGAGACGGATGATGGACGCATTGTGGCACAGTTCCGCTACCACGCCAAGCCAGCGCAAGGCCAGAGTAGACGTGATGAGTCGCAGTGTATGCTGCGCCAGGCTGAGAGCCGCGACGGCGGCAGGACCTGGACGCGCATGGTGCCAACAAAAATTCAAGGTTATCCGCCGCACCTAATTAAGTTGAGCACCGGTAAAATTGTGACAGTTTATGGGCGCCGGCTGGGACCGGGTTTCGGTGAGTACGCATGTATCAGCGATGACCATGGGCGCACATGGGATGTGGCCAATGAGATCAAACTGGCCGGCCATTTCAATGACGACCTTGGCTACCCTGCTTCAACAGAGCTGCCTGATGGCAGCATCCTGACAGTTTATTACCAGGCCGAGAAACAGGGCGAAAAGACATGCCTGATGGCGACAAAATGGATATTGAAGTAAAAGCAAATACTTAAAACGGAAGTAAAGTAGTGCAAGCATCCTGCTTGCAGAAAAAAAGAAAGAGAATAATATTATTATGCAGAGTATGCGCCCAAGTAAAACGCTGGCTAAACTACGTGCGGGAGAGATCGCGAATTGTTTTAAACTTAACTTAGCAGATGCGCGCGCCGTTGAAATTGCCGCAATGACAGGCTTTGACTGTCTGTGGCTGGACATGGAACACGTTGCCAACGACCTGTCAGTGATCGAGCGGGGAGTTTGGGCTGCCAAGGCACATGACACCGATGTGCTGGTGCGCGTAGCCCGCGGCAGTTACAGCGACCACATCCGTCCATTGGAGTTGGATGCCGCCGGGATCATGGTGCCGCATGTGATGAGCCTGGCAGATGCGCAGGCAGTGGTGCGCATGACCCGCTTTCATCCGATCGGACGACGCCCGGTAGATGGCGGCAATGCGGATGGCGCTTACTGCAACATCGACTTCTTGAAATACCTGAAGCAGGCAAACGAGCAGCGCTTCGTGATTGTACAGATCGAAGACCCTGAGCCGCTGGCTGAATTGGATGCCATTGCCGCGTTGCCGGGAATTGATATGCTTTTCTTTGGACCAGGCGATTTTAGCCATGGGATCGGTGCGCCGGGTCAGTGGGAGCACCCGCAACTCTTGGATGCGCGCCAGCGCGTTGCCGAGGCAGCCCTGGCCCACGGCAAATTTGCCGGCACTGTGGCTTCACCAGCCAACCTCAATCAGCTGATCGCATTGGGCTACCGCTTCCTGGCTATGGGCGCGGATGTCCTAGGGCTAGCGCAATATTGCAAGTCCATCATGGCTGAATACACTAAAGCAGCTAGTCGTTGAAACCAAATGAGTTTGTGTGATGTGCGGGAGGTCGTCGCCCTCACTGAGAAATTAGCGGTTAATAGCCCGCTGCTACAGTAACAAACGCTACGCGTTTGGAGAAATGAAGGTAACTTTACCTCAAAAATTAAAGTGCAAACGTTTTGATTCCTGTGTCCAGGTGAGCACCTCCCTGGGAGCGCCGACGTCCCCGTCGGCATGGCTGAGAACAAAGCCGACGAGGACGTCGGCGCTCCCAGGACAGCCAACGCCGTTCTTAGTACGGTTTGCGATAACGGCGACGATGCTGGTGGACGAGCCTCCGCATGATCCCAATCGTTCACCCACATCGTCGCACAGCATCGTCAACCGATGTCGCTCATAGAGCGGACTACTACACATGCGCTGCACTGCGGAATGCAAGGGTTGTCACTCAGCTCGTGAAAGCTCGCGCTTGGGTGGTTGGGTTACTTTGAGCGACAGTGGTTTGCCCTTCTCGTTTCTGCCCCAGATGGCCGATGAGACGCCCTGCACGTATTGCGGTTCTTGCGTCAAGGCCAGTTTCAAGACGCTATCGGTACAGGTGATGTTCGAGTCGGCCTCGTGCAGGGCTGGGTAGGCGATCTGGTAGATACGGAGCAGGTCGTCCACAGTTCCCTTAAAGCCCCAGGAAATCTCGGGCTCGACGGTTATCTGGTAACAGGGAAGCGCAAGTTTCCTCTGCTTCCGAATAGCGAACACGGCCATCGATATGCGCTGCGGCGACCAGCGGAAACGTGTAGTCGCGAACCAGTTGGCCCTGCTCGTGCAATGAAATTACATTTATTTTTTTGTTGTATGTCGTAAACTAACTTCATGCTACTCTGTAAATACATACGTTAGAAGTGTAAATCAGCAGAAATGCAACAAAATGATAATTCTTGTTTTGTGCACGATTTAAAGGTAAATATTTGGTAAGTTTAATGCCAGATAAAGAAATCAGATCTTCGGGCGCGGAGTGAGAAGTATGCGAATGAAAAGCCGGTACCGTTGGGGTGGGCAGCAATGTAGGTCCGATTTCCAATCGGACATGTCCGGTTAGAAACCGGACCTACTGGAGCTCGGCTGCGCTGTCGGTGGACGATGGCGGCGACGATGCTGGTGGACGATTTTATGCACGATACCAATCGTGCACCAGCATCGTCGGGCAGCATCGTCGGCCGCAGCGGTAGGGCGTGGGCCGTGACCGCGCCCCACGAACGACCTTGCAATGCAAATGCAAACTTTGTCGTTAACTTTGTCGTTAACTTCGTCGGAGTGGAATGAACTCGTTGCGTTGTTTTTGAGGTGAAAAATCTTAGAGGTGAAAAATAAGCGTCCACCGCATAGCGGCGGACATACTGAAAGCAACACAGTATATCCGCCGCTATGCGGTGGATGATTGCGAAGTATATCCGCCGCTATGCGGTGGATGATTGCGAAGTATATCCGCCGCTATGCGGTGGATGATTGCGAAGTATATCCGCAATAAGGTCCGACAGACAACTCTTTGCAAAGAACAATTAATTGTTTTTTCTAGTCGCTTAAGCGACTAACAGCCGGAGCATCCTATGAAACGCTACTGAAATCATGCTAATGATGTAATAAGCGCTAAAAAACCTCAATTATTCATCCTGTGATCATTTCTTAAATATCTCAATTATGTTAATCTTGTAATCATGACTAAAAAATCTCAATTATTAATCGTTGCAATGGTGCTGGCGGGGTTACCTGCGGCATGGGGCGGGCCTCCGGTGGAGATCGAATGGTCAGAGACATTTTCTTTGCCACCACAGATTGAGGATCAGGCGGCTCTTGGAGTGGGAACCCCTTTTTACGGGGAACATAAAGGGGTTGCATTGCTGGCTGGAGGTTCTAACTTTCCGGAAGAGCCGTTGCTGAAAGGCGGCAAAAAACGCTATTACTCCGACGTATATGCTTTGACTACGGGCAGTACGAATTGGATGCATGCTGGTCATCTGTCGCAGAGGGTGGCGGCAGGCATGTCAGCCACCACGCCACACGGTGTGGTGTGTGTAGGTGGTAGCGTTGACGACAAGGTCACAGCCCGCGCATTTTTACTGAGCTGGAATGTGTCTGAAAATCGTGTTGTCGAAACACCGCTGCCTGATTTTCCCGGTCCGGTGCAGCTGGGCAGAGCAGCTGCGCGAGGCAATCTTGTGTATGTGGCAGGAGGTGCCGGAGCTGAAACCTTGGCCAGTGATGTCTGGATGCTGGACTTGGATGCGCAGGTAGCGGGATGGCAGCCGTTGGCACCGCTACCCGCCCCTAAAGGACGAACACAGGCCCAGGTGTTTATTCAAAATGGTGACCAGAAACGGACCTTTTTATATGTAGTCGGTGGGTATGCTAAACACTCTGATGGCGGAGTTCAGTCATTGATCGATGGCTATGCTTTTGATCTTTCGCAGCCACCAGCATCAGGGGTTTGGCAGCCGATCTCGCCTGCAGTTCCTAAGGGCAGCGATGCACCCGCATGGCCGTTGATTGGAGCATGCTGTGTAACAAGCGGTGATCAGCATGTACTCTTTTTCGGGGGGCCTGATGCTAAATATTTTGACGATAACCAGCGTAAGATGGCCACACTGACCGGTGAGGCTCGTGAGCGACAGCGGATCAAATATCAATCTGTGTTGCCGACAACCTGGAATCGCCAGGTGTTGGTATATCATACTGTCACTGATCGATGGTTTACATTGGGCGAGGTTCCTTTTCCCGCGACGGCCGCTGGATCCGCGATCAAGCGTTCCGACAATACCATTTTGCTTGCCTCTGGAGAAATTCAACCTGGTATCCGTACCCCTCTGTGTGTAGCTGGAAAATTTGTTTTACGGCGTAAATTTCATCCGCTCAACTGGGCGGTGATGGGGGTATATTTCTCTGGGTTGGCTGGCATGGGCTGGTGGTTTATGCGCAAGAAAAAGAGTGCTGACGACTATTTCAAAGGGGGTGGTCACATCCCCTGGTGGGCGGCTGGGATCAGTATTTTTGCGGCCATGTTCAGTTCAATCTCTTTTCTTGCGGTTCCGGCATTGGCCTATATGTCGGATTGGCGTTATGCCCCCAAGGTGCTGTGCATTGTGTTCATACCTCCGCTGGTGATTGGCTGTTATCTGCCTTTTTTCCGGAAGCTCAACCTTACCAGTGCCTATGAATACTTGGAAATGCGTTTCAATCTTGCGTGTCGGCTGTTTGCCAGCCTGGCCTTTAACCTTTTCATGGTGGCGCGTGTGGCGGTGGTGGCCTACCTTCCGGCGTTGGCAGTGTCGGCGGCGACTGGTATGGATGTGAATCTCTGCATTGTCGGTGTGTGTTTAGTGACCATCCTCTATTGCACCTTCGGGGGGATTGAAGCGGTGATCTGGAGTGATGTTGTGCAGTGCGCTGTTTTGGCAGGGGGCGCTGTGCTGATTTTTGCGTTGCTGGTTGCCGGAACAGATGGCGGTATGGCAGGCATGTTCCGCATGGCGGGTGATGCGAATAAACTGAATATGATTGATACTGCGCTGGATTTCTCGCAACCGGTGATCTGGGTTGTGCTGATCGGTGGGCTGGCTGAAGTTTTCATCACCTATACCAGCGATCAATGTGTGATCCAGCGCTATATGACAACAAAGGATGTCCAGGCCGCTGGGCGCAGTTTGTGGCTCAATGTTCCGCTGGGCTTTTTTACGGGATTTGTGTTTTTCAGCATTGGTACGGCCCTGTACACCTTCTACCGAAGTAATCCGGAGTGTTTGTCGGTAACCATGCCCAAACCCGATTCAATCCTGCCGATGTATATGGCTAATGATATGCCGATGGGAATGTCGGGGCTGGTAATGGCGGGACTGTTTGCCGCGACAATCTCAACGCTGGCAGCCAATCTTAACTCATCCGCTACAGCGATCACCAGTGATTTTTATGTGCGGTTGCGGAAAGGGGCCTCTGATCGCTCTCAGGTGCGGTGTGCGCAGATCTTTACGGTGCTGATGGGGCTGGCCGGCATGGCGGGGGCGTTGACGCTTGCCAATATAGATATTCGTGCGGTCTATGATGAGTTTTTGAAATTTATCGGCATTCTGACAAGCGGCTTGGCGTGTCTTTTTTTACTGGGAATTTTTGCGCGTCGCGTGGGGGCGACCGCTGCTTTGGCCGGGCTGGTGACCAATTACGTGGTCTGCATTGGATTGGATCGCATCTCCCTGACATGGAAACCGCATCTCCTGCTTTACGGCGCCATTGGCATTGTAACCTGTGTTGTGACGGCTCTGTTGGTGAGCACTGTGTTCCCCAATCGCAAGCAGGGAATCGATGGACTGATCTGGCGGGGCGAGAAGGAGAAGTTCTAGAGTTCTAAAGTTCTAGAGTTCTAGAGTTCTAGAGTTCTAAAGCAGCTAGCCGCCGCCTGTCTGCGTGCGACGCACAGGCAGGCAACCAAATGGGTTTGTGTAATATGCGAGAGGTCTACGCGCTCACTGAACAGTTAGTGGTTAGAAGCCCGCTGCTTTAGTAATAAACGCTACGCGTTTGGGAAAACAAAGGTAATTGTTCAAAACTGGCCAGAGAACAAAGAACACGCTTTAGCGTGTCCGCCGTATTCGCGAAGCGCGAAGATGAAAGGTTGTTTCAAAGCGGGTTGTTGCGAAGTGACTCTAAAGGTGATAATGGAGTAGTGCAAGCATCCTGCTTGCAGAAGAAATTTTATCTATATTGGAGTGAGTAAAGCGTAGAATCATGTACTTTGAATCCGAAAGGTTGATAGTTAGTGGTTGTTTAAAACACTGTTTTAAATGCTTCCACTAAATAACTTATGAAGATGACTATCTGAACTTCTTGTTTTTTGCGACAGGAGTTGAAAGAATAGCAACTACAGTGCAATAGGATTCGTGGCAAGCGGTATATAGGATGAGATTATGAAAGCTTTAGTAAAAGATCCCACCGTAATCAGGCTGGGAGTGATAGGCATGACCGAGGGCAACGGTCACCCTTACTCATGGAGCGCGATTATCAATGGATATGATCGTGAGCGGATGACAAAGGAGTGCCCCTTTGCCGGGATACCCCTGTATTTGAATGCCCGCGACTCAAAGGATTTCGGGATTGCGGGTGCGAAAGTGACGCACGTTTTCTGCAACGACCGCCGCGGCGCGGAGCATGTGGCGGCACTCTCGTTAGTGCCGCATGTAGTTGACACGCCCGAGGCAATGATTGGTGAGGTCGACGCTGTTCTGATTGCAACCGATATTGGTAACGAGCATGTAGCTCGCGCGCGTTCGTTTGTCGAGGCAGGTGTGCCAGTTTTCATCGACAAACCCCTGTGCGATAACACGAAAGATCTTTCGATTTTTGAACGCTGGGTGGCAAAGGGTGCGTCTATACTCTCCTCAAGTTCCACGCGTTTTGCGGCAGAGTATGCGCCTTACCAGTATCCGAATGCGCCGCTCGGTGAGTGGCGCTTTGTCGTTATGCCGATGGCAAAGAAGTGGGAGACCTACGGTATCCACGCCTTGGAAGCGGTCTACAGTATAACAGGGCTGGGGTATCTCTCGGTGCGCAACACAGGCACAGCAGACCGCAACATTGTGCATCTAAAACACCGGAGCGGAGCGGATGTGATCATCGCCTGCGGCAAGGGTATTGTTTATGGCGGTGCCATGACTCTGTGCGGTTCCAGGGGCAATGCCACTGTGACCACTCAGGATACCTTTGCGAGTTTTAAGTCGCAGCTGGTTGAGTTTGTTGATTATCTGAAGACCGGGGTAAGGCCATATCCCTTCAGTCATACCGGGGAGCTGATGCGGTTGGTGATCGGTGGTATTGAGAGCCGTGAACAAGGTGGCATCGAAGTTGAAGTTTAAAGTAGCGCAAGCATCCTGCTTGCGATGAAATTTCATCTAGAAAGTAGCGCAAGCATCCTGATAAATTATCTCTCACAGAGTCGCAGAGGACACAGAGAGAAAAGGTATACACTCTGAGAACTCTGTGCCTCTGTGAGAGATAAAAAACGTGCATAAAAACACTAAATTGAATGATGGTAGTACAGCCGGGACGGCTGTGCTGCTTTCCCACACTTCCAAATAACTGAGGAGAGAACATGAACGTATTGGATAGTTTTTCATTAAAAGGTAAAGTTGCGCTATTGACCGGTGGTGCGGGGTTGTACGGACGTCAAATGGCCGAGGCATTGGTGGAGGCTGAGGCTGTTACGTATATTGCCTCGAGGAACCTGGAGGAGTTGGAGAAGGTGGCCGAGGCATTACGTGCCGAGGGCGGCGACATCACCGCAATGCCGCTCGACCTGGAGGATGAGTCATCTATCCAGGCGCTGGTTGCTGAGATCATCTTGCGCTCAGGGCGATTGGATGTGCTGGTCAACAATGCGGTCACGCGCTGTGCGTGTGCTGATTGGGATCAGCCTATGGAGATCTTTGACCGAAGTCTGCGGATTAATGCGTCATCGCTCTTTGCCTTAACCCGTTTGGCGGGCGAGGAGATGAAGCAGCAGGGGGGTGGTTCAGTCATTAATATCGGCTCGTATATGGGGTTGCTCGGTCCTGATCCGCTCAACTATGTTGGCACAGATATGATGCAACATCCATCTCCGATCTATTTCTATGAAAAGGGAGGCATGGTGAATTTTACGCGGTTTGCAGCGAGTGTACTGGGGCCTCATAATATCCGCGTCAATGCGATTCATCCAGGCGGTTTTTTCAACCACCAGCCTGAGGCCTTTGTCGGGAACTACTGCGCAAACACAATGTTGGGTCGCATGGCAAATGGGAGCGACTTAAAAGGCATACTCGTGTTTCTGGCCTCCGATGCGTCGAGCTATCTGACTGGCACCAATATTCCGGTTGATGGCGGTTACACAGCTAAATAGGGGGTAGGGAGCTGGAGGGAGTTGAAGGGAGCTGGAGGGGTTAGGGAAGAAGATTACGGCAAAGACGCTAAGCATTATCAACATACGGCCCATACGGCCCATACGGCCCATACCGCCCATACCGCCCATACGGCCCATACGGCCCATACCGCCCATACGGCCCATACCGCCCCGACGGCCCAAACCGACCAT
>Ga0265294_10004017_pt1 | contig 18529 bp, 20 predicted proteins | sample MunlanPumphouse3_FD_192504 | JGI IMG/M metagenome (GOLD analysis project Ga0265294, IMG submission 192504) | Groundwater microbial communities from a municipal landfill in Southern Ontario, Canada - Pumphouse #3 | ecosystem: Environmental > Aquatic > Deep subsurface > Groundwater | place...
AACGAGTTAATCGCTCCGCGATGAGGAAAGGACTTGTAGCCGTCATCGCAGTTGCAATAATGATTCTTGCACTCGTACCATTCGTTGATGGGGGATCTGATGGCGCCAGTCCGCCTGATACCAACGGATTCACCATAACAGGATACATCAAGGAGGGTGCGGCCCTCTACACCAATGAGGAAGCCACTGTCGTCCTTACGGTGATAACCTCGTCCGGAGAACGCACGTACTACGACCGCGGCATCTCGGACGGTTACTTCATCATCGAGGATATCCCGCTCGGCAGCAGCTATTACATATCATTCAGCTGCGAAGGATACAACATAGTACATACCTCTGCCTGTCTGGACCCCTATGCCACATCCACACTCACAACGGATTACGCGTACGAGATCATCAGCTGGCCGGAACCTGTCGGATACGTCTACCAGATAACCAGTTCAGCCGATGGAACGGACTGCATAGGTGTGTATTCCACCTACGGGAACATAACCGGAACGGTGACCGAGGGCTCGTACAGGATATCCGGTGCCAGGGTAGATATCCTCGGAAAGGACACGGACAACATAATAAACACCGCATTCACCAAGAACGGAACGTTCACTATCACGAACTGCCCCACCGGAACATATGACGTAAAGGTCACGATGGAAGGTTACGAGACATACGAAACGGAGATCACCGTGCTGGCGGACCCCGTGATCAACACCATTTATATCCAGATGATCTCGACATCGTCCGGCGGCATCCTTGGTATCGACCTGCCCCATTTCCTCATGATCGTCGGCGGTGTGGTCGCGGGCATACTCGTCATAGTTTCAGTCGTCTACCGTGTACGTATGAGGAAAGACAGAGTTCCGGTCGTCTACGATGACGACGAAAAACAGTGATCATCTCTTCAACGATCTTCTGACGGCTTCATACAGACTGTTGCCCTCCGCATCCATCGCAACCACCAACGGGCCGAGTCTGCTGGCATTGAATTTCCACATGGCCTCCGGCATTCCAAGATCCAACCATTCGACGCCGACTACCGAAGACAGTCCTTCTGCTAGTGTAACCGCCGCCCCGCCGGTCGCAGCAAGATAGACACACCCCGTCGTTTTCATTGTTTCACTGGTCTCGGTGGACATTCCGCCCTTGCCGATGATAGCACGGATATCGAACACGGAGATCATCTCCGCTTCAAGGGAATTCATCCTGGCGCTGGTCGTGGGACCTGCCGCGACGACCGCCCATGAATCTCCGTCCTTCTTCATTATCGGACCGCAATGGTACAGAACGGAACCGTTGATCCCGGACGGTACGGCCTTTCCGTCCTTCGCGTATTCCAATGCACGGATGTGCATCTCGTCCCTTCCGGTTATGACCGGACCGGAGATGTAGACGATCTCCCCCAACCTCAAAGAACGAACGTCGTTTTCGCTAAGAGGTGCCTGAAGGACCTTCATTGCCCATCCCCCTGACTGTATTCCACTGTGCCGTCCTTCCCGATTCTGGCGGTCGCCCTTCTGGTCGCCCAACATCCGATATTCACGGCAACCGGAAGGCTCGCGGTATGGCAGCACATCTTCTTGATGTTCACTCCCAGCACAGTGGTGTCCCCTCCGAGACCCATCGGTCCGAGACCGCTTGCATTCAATTTAACGAACAACTCCTCTTCCAACTGCTTCAGATCGGGGTCGTCGTTGCTCCTGTCCAACGGGACCAGCAATGCCTCTTTGGCCATTTCGACACAGCGATCGGCCGTTCCGCCGATGCCTACGCCCACGACCGTTGGAGGACAGGGACGTCCACCTGCGTCCAGAACAGAATCCACGATGAACTTCTTCACCCCTGTTATGCCGTCTGCCGGATCCAGCATCTTCAGTTTGGTCATGTTCTCTGAACCTGCTCCTTTCGGAAGAACGGTTATCTCGGTGAATTCGTCGTTCGTCGGCCTGTAATGTATTATCGGCATACCTGCTCCGAGATTGTCGCCGGCATTTCTTCTGGTCAGCGGATCGACGGTGTTCGGTCTCAGAGGGATCGTCTGTGTTGCTCTCCTGACACCGCACTCTATGGACCGGGCGATGGATGAATCGAACTTTCCGGAGACGTAGAATACGGGGATCCCTGTATCCTGGCACATTGGTTTACCGAGATATTCGGCTTTCTTTATATTGTCCATTATGCAACCAAGCTGCGAATAGGCTATCTCGTTCGTCTCCCAGCCTGCTGAGGCCTCCAGTGCCCAACCTATGTCCGAGGGCAGTCTGGTATTTGCAAGACGAAGAAGTTTCACGACGACCTCTTCGATCGTCTCCGGCAGTTTTATCATGAATGGGAATATCCGAGCTACAACAAAAACTAGACGGTATCAGGGAACGTAGAAGATCTCTTCTTCGACACCGACCACCGTAACGGTCTCGGATATCTCCGCACCTTCCGGGATCCTGAGATCTATGGTGGAGAAATTCGAAGGATGCATCACCTGGATCTCGTTCTCCGAGGTGGAGACGACTATCGCCTGAAGCAATTGATCTTTCTTTGCGAGTACTTTCAGCGAAGACAGATCGGATTTCCGTACGGACGTCTCACGGAATGTCGCCAGATCCAATAATTTCCCGCCGGCCTTGTTGAGACTTGTCAGTTTGTAGGGCCTCTTGTCAAAAAGGACGACATCGCCGGTGTGATAATCAGGAAATCTTATCAGAAATGTCAGACGATTGATGTCCTGTCCGTCAGAGGATGTTCCGGCCTGTGAGAAGGATTCCTTGGATTCTGCGCCGTACAGATCCGAGATCTCCTTGGTCAATGATCTCCCCATGGATATCGATGAAATGTATATGTCGACCCCGCCGGCGACCTCCACCACTTTCCCGATAAACAGATGACGGTTGTTCTTCGCCTGTGTTTCAACGCTGTTCCTCACATAACGTACGATTTCGTCTCTGAGACCGTCATCCAGATCCTTGGATCCGGAGCGGATCTGCATTATCGCTTCATAATAGTTACCGAGCTGCCGTGAACATCTTTTGCATACGGTGTTCTTGAGACGGATGATGGTGCTGTCGTTGTCGGTGATCAAACGACCACCGATGTCAAGATCGGCCTCGACCCTGACCACGAAGGTCTTATCGTCCTGTCTTTCCGACATTGTCGCAACGCTGACCACCTTTGCTTCGGAAATTGCCGAGAGCCCCGTCAGGGCCGCATCCTCGATCGCTTCGTTCAGATCCTTCTGGACCCATCCGTCCTTCACGGAATATTCTTCGCAGTTGGTACACCTGAAAAGATCGATGTGGTGCGGCAATCTGATGAGCTTCTTCCCTTTGAGAAAACACTCCAGACAGAGACCGTCGATGGTCTCCTCTCCTTCGATACCGCAGTTGACACAGAACATTCATCTCACTACCTGGGCGTGCTTGACACCATCGATCGCGATGACACAGTCCTCCGAGACGTAGCCCTCCCTTATGGCCGCGGATACGGTGTTTTCTCCCACGAGGTTCATTATCGATACCGAACGCATACGTTCCACCAATACGTCCTCCGATACGATCTCGGCCTTGTAGAACATCTCTGACACGGTTATGCGCATATCCTTCTCTCTGAATGTCCGTCCGAGCAATTCCTCATCACAGGCCGCCAGGATCCTTGTGTCTCCGTTCGAATGTACACGTATAGCAATCATGTTGTCACACCAATTTGTAGTGGTCGCCGGCTACATATATATCGCCCAGCTGACTCAGCCTTTCAAGTTCTTTCTCTAACGCGTAGTTGTTCATACTCTTCGAATCTATTCTCTCCCTCAGCTCTTCGAATGTGATCCCGCCGGTCGAATCGAAATCTGAAATGATATCGAGGACCCGCGCTATCACCGAACGTTCCTTTCCCGTGAAATCGCTTCCGATCCTGTCCACGTCGAATTTACCGGTCGATTTGTCCATTGCTATCTTATTGAGATAGTAGTTCACCATATCGATCGCTCTCGCCGCATCCTGCTCCTCGACAAAATTACTGAGTCGCGCCTTAGCGGAGGCTTCGGATAAACGGACATAGGCCTCCAATTGTCTGGCGGTTATCGGTACGGTGTTGCCGCCCTCTCCCGTCTTCCTTATGTTCAGGTAATCGTTCTCTATCATCGTCTTGGCGGTGTCGGTCATCACCGGATGATAGTTCTGCTTGGCGTAGGCGACGTATTTCCTGAGCAGCTCCTCATCGTAAACCGGGGCTATGTCGTCTGTCTCCGCGAGTATCTTTTCCTTGTTCACACCCTCGATATCCGTCTCTCTCAGGGAACGGACCTGTCCGCGCTGATGTGCCCTCAGAATGTGCTTTGTTATCTCCTTGTCCAATTTTGCATCCGGTTTGTCCTGTATCACGAATATCAGATCGAAACGCGACATGAGCGCCGGCGGGAGATCTATCTGCCCGACCGGCTTCTCCTCCGGGATGAATCTTCCGTGTTTGGGATTGGCCGCGGCCAAAAGGGAACATCTGCACTGCAATGTGGCCGTGATGCCCGCCTTAGCAACGGAGATCCTCTGCGATTCCATTGCCTCGTGGAGAGAGGACCTGTCCTGAGGGGTCATCTTGTCTAATTCATCGATGCATGCCAATCCTTTATCGGCAAGTACCAATGCACCGGCTTCCAACGTCCATCTGCCGTCCCCGAAATCATCTTTCACTGCGGCCGCAGTATTGTGAATCACAAAACCCGAACCTATGAATGAATGCGCGGGCTCGACCGTAAGATCGTAAACAAACTCCGGAAGGTCCTCGGTTACCGTCTGAACGACGGTCAGAGGAAGGAACCTTATGTTGTCGTGAAACAAGGATACTCTGTCACCGACCTTCAGATCCTTTGCCTCTATCCAATCGAACCTCGCATTCTGCATGGCCTGTACTTTTGTCTCAGGGGTCAGGATCACGGATTCGTCACCGGTCGAGAGCCTGATCAGCCTCTCGGGGGTCCTTATCTTCCAGATGCAGGTGATGGGCAGATATCTTAACGACCCGAGATCCGACATCGCCAGGATCTTGTCTCCGGAGACGTCCTGCCTCCATATGCCCTGCCTGTATTCCTCCGGAGAATCCATCCTGGCATTGATGAAATCGATTATCTTCTCCTTTCCGGTGGCCAGTGGCAGCACAGTATCCCCGTGGACACAGAGACCTGCGGCCGAAGCCGATTTTCCTGATGCGTATATCCCTCTGGGGGCAAGATTGCTCATATATCTCAACAACTGTGATTTGGCGACACCGGGATCACCTATCAGCAGAATATGGATGTCGCCCCTTATCGATGTCTTGTCGTCCATCATCTTGTGCGAACCGCCGAACAACTGCAGAGCAACGGCTTCCTTCTCCTTCTCCAGACCGTAGATCGTAGGTGAAATGGATTTCACGATGTTCTGCATGAGCTCTGGATCTTCGGACATCTCCTTGATCCGGATCTCGTCGTTCTCCGTGATCTCTATCTCCGAGAACTCGTGCTGTTCGAAGACCACGGACATGACATCCATGAAGATGTCATAGACCGTGGATTTGTCGCGGTCCGTCTTCTGAACGGACCGTATTGTCCCGTTCAGCGTCACCCTGTTACCGGGCGTTATCGCCCCTGCGACGTCATCGTCGATATAACCTGCTAACCTCTCCGGTTGGGCTCCGCCCCTGAGACCTTCCGGGTTCTCCTGTATCTCGATCTTCTGGGTATTGATGAATTTTGAATTGACTTCGTCCAATACGAACTTCAAAACGGATTTGTTGCAGCCGTCGTTCGTACACATCAGAGGTTCTCTCTGGATCATACCCGTTTGCTTTATCCAGATCTCGGCATCGCATTTCGTACATCTGAACAGCGCATTGACCAATCTCGGTTTAGGGACCGTCGCCTTTCTGACGAGTCCCTCCACCGCAACGAGTTTTCCCAGGTGCTCGGCCCTCAGATCGCGCACCTCGACGTGCGCATCCCTGGGCAGATCCGTGATCCTGAGATTTATCGTGTCTGCCGGATCCCATGAAGCCGGTAACACCCCCCTGAGGACCTTCTCTCCGAGTTTTACCGAATTGTCGGGATGCGCCAGTATGAACATCGCAAGATCGGGATTGTAGAGGTCTATGTCGGCATAGGGAACGAAGAGACTTTTCTTCTTCGGATAATTGTCCTGAATCTCAACGATCTTCAGATGGTAATCGTCCCTGTTTATGATCTCCTCCCATCCCGCCATGACCTCGTTGTCCTGAAAATACACTGACATCTCTCTCTACTCACATTATTGCTGACAGGTCCTTGCTTCTGCATTCGTCATCGACCCACCAAATCCATCCGCCTTTTTCAACGGATACTTCTCCTTTGACCAGATTGGCCTGTTTGAGTTTCGTCATCGTCTTCGCGAAATCATCGGGACAATGATAGTCAAACAGCTCCGCCAATCTGAACTCGACCTCCTTAGTGGTCAATCTTTCGTTTCCGAAGACCATCCAAACAAAACGTACAACGTCGCCGAGCATGCAAGGACGGATGCTCTCAAGAGAATAAAACTATCGCTAATACTGCAACAACATCATCGAAACATGGATGTGCGTTTCAGGATCGCCGAATCCGTTTCGCATGGCGGCATCGACAGGGCATTCCGTGTACGGAGGATCGTCGAGATCGCCATGTCGGTCACGAAAATCTCCGAACATGGTCGTATGATCGGATATGGTCGTTCGTAAACTCCCTTCCGGTGAAGCATGGATGTGCGGCTGTTCCGGATCGTTTCACTTCTGACCCGCATTCGTCTCTGCCGCTTCGATAGTTTAGTTCCGATATCGGTGGCCTTGTTCCCATACCATGAAACGGAGACGGAAGACCGTTGTGCTGTCAGATGGATCGAAACAGCGAATCTATCTTTCCTTCATCGAATCGACATACTCGTTCTGGATACGGACCACCTCGGCACTGTCCTTTGCCTTGGAATACGCTTCCAACAGCTCACCGTTCAACCTTACGAACTCCGGTGCCCAGTTGAACCTTCCCATGAACCGCTGTGCCTGTTCCCTCTCGTCCAGGATGTAAAGCGAGGCGAGCACGGCCTCGGCACTGTTCAACTCCATCGGTCGTCCCCAGTTGACCGGATTCGAGGCCAGGAGATACGGCAGAGCACGTTCTTTCGTTCTGGCAAGTCTCGGGAACCCGTCGATGTTCGTCCATGTCAGATCCATCACCACCAGGCCGTGCATCGCATAGGGCCTGTCCGCAGGTGACAGGGCCCGATCCGAAAAGGGGGAAAGCACGATCGAACCGGAAGGGATCGAAGACAGCTTTTTTGCCTCTTTGGCCAGATCGAACTTCAACATCCTTCTCGCAGTGCATTTTTTAGGATCGCATTGACCTTTGTCAAAAACGATAATCGGTATCATACTATCTTGGAATCGAGCGTCGCCGGATCTTTGAACGTATCCTTTACCCAATCCTTCACACTGTTAATCAACCTGACATAACATTCCGCGAGCTCCGCATCATCCGTAACGCCGTCGAAATTGGATCTTCGTCCAAAATCCATCAGAATCTGAGGAGCATCCCATGGAATTATGTCCTTGATCCTGTCGTATGTGGCCTTTTCCAGGAACACTATATAGTCCAGCTTACCGGGGAGCGTTTTAGCTTTGAAATCCTTGGACCTCTCTGGCCTGATGTCGTAGCCTTCCTGATACATCACCGATACCAACTCACAGTCGATGCAATCCTGCTTCGGTCCCGCACTGTGTTCCTCGTATGTGTCGCGATAGAATTCGTGCAAGAAAAATTCTGCTATCTGCGATTGCAGGTCATTCATCTCGTCGACGAACATGATCTTGATCTTTCTCGAATCCTTCTTTCTGAACATAGTGACCGACCCTCCCATATCCACGATCGATTAAACATTTTCCGAGACAAACCGTTTTTAATCATCCTGCATATCGGTAACTCTGCCGCGATGATGATCGTTTTCGAGCTGACGATGATGATAGACGGGCGAGCTGAGCGGCATTCTCCGTCATTCGACGAAGATAAAGGTTATTATGCCCGCCGACGATCACGTCACCATGTGGCCCGTTCTGCAGATCGCCCTTGATCTGATGCAACTCAGAAGAGGCGTCGAAATCTCCGAGGAAGCCGTCGAGGGCGGTGCCGATTGGATCGAAGTCGGTACACCTCTCATAAAAAGCGAGGGCACAGAGGCCATTCGCACCATCAGGAAGAAATATCCTGGCAAAAAGATCGTCGCTGATACGAAGACTATGGACGTCGGCGGTTTCGAGGTCGAGATCATGGCAAAGGCCGGTGCGGATGTCATAACGGTACTGGGTCTCGCCGACGACCTGACAATTTCTGAAGCCGTGATGACCGCAAGGAAATACGGCGCCGAGGTCATGGTGGACCTCATAAATGTCGACGACAAGGTCAAAAGATCTCTGGAGGTCGAGAGACTCGGTGTATCGTACATATGCCTGCATATGGGAATCGATCAACAGATGAGAGGAGAGGAGCTGCCCATCGAAACGTTGAGGAAGGTCGTCGCGAAAACCTCCATACCAGTGGCCGTCGCAGGCGGCATAACGGCGGAGAATGCCGGCAGTTACGTCGAATCGGGTGCATCGATAATCATCGTCGGCGGAGGGATCATCAGGACGCAGGACATAACCGCTGCCACCAAATCCGTCAAAGACGCCATGAAAGGGACGGAAGTCGACACCGTCCTCGCAAAGAAATACAACGAGAATGAACTGTTCGAAGCTTTCGCAAGGGTATCAACATGCAATATCTCGGATGCTTTCCATAAACAGGGCATAATCCACGGTCTTGTCCCGCACATAAGATCCGGGGATAAGATGGTCGGTCGCGCACTTACGGTTCAAACGACGAATGGGGATTGGGCGAAACCGGTCGAAGCTATAGACAGGGCGAACAAGGGCGATGTCATCGTAATAGACGTCGGCGGCGGACCGGTGGCCGTATGGGGCGAACTGGCGACCAATTCCGCAATGATGATGGGCGTCGTCGGTGTTGTTATCGATGGCGCAATCAGGGATCTGGACGATATCAAGGCTCTGAATTTCCCGTCCTTTTCAAGATCCGTCACTCCCAATGCCGGAGAACCGAAGGGCTATGGCGGCATAGGCATAGAGATCTCCGTAGGCGGCCAGAACATAAGGACCGGAGACTGGATAATAGGTGATGAAAGCGGATTGATAACTGTACCGAAGGAAAAAGCAGTCGAGATCGCGAACCGTTCACTTGAAGTCCACGAAAGAGAGAACAGGACACGCGAGGAGATACGCAGAGGTTCAACGCTGTCCAAGGTCAATGAACTCGCGAAATGGGAACCTGTCAAATGATCATAGACCCATCTTCTCGGCCATCTCGTCGAGTCTTCTGATCCTTTCCTCCATCGGAGGATGGGTGCTGAACATCCTGGTCGTGAGTCCTGTCTTCTTCGGGGAGCCTGCTATCCACATGTGCGCAAAATCATAATCCTCTGCCGGGGACGGCGCACTTCTTGCATTCTGGTCATTCAGCGTGTACGAATAGACCGTCTGGTTGCCGTTTTCCAAACGGTTGAGCGCATTGGCCAGCGCACGCGGGTTCTGGATAATCTCCGCCCCCGACTTATCGGCAAGATATTCACGATTCCTGGAGATGCCCAATTGTACCAACACCGCAGCTATCGGCACTGTTATGCTGGCTACCAAAGCGATGATATACGCATACGAATTCCTGTTGTTACCGTTGAACATCGAGGCGAATATGGCGATCCGGGATACGTACGTGATCATGACCGCCATTGCAGAAGCGACAGACATAACCAGGATGTCCCTGTTCTTAACGTGTGACATCTCATGTGCGATGACGCCTTCAAGTTCGTCGTCCGGGAGGAGATCCAGAAGGCCTGTTGTCGCAACAACAGCGGCATTCTCGGGATTTCGGCCGGTGGCGAATGCGTTGGCCATGCCGCTGTCGACGATACCGACCTCCGGCATCGAAATCCCGGCCTTCCTGGCCACATCCCTCACGACGCTGTACAGGCGTGGATTCTCGGCCTCCGTGATTATCCTTGCACCGTTTGCCTTTAGTGCCATATCCTTGGATCCGAAATAGGAGAAGACACAGAGGAACGAAGAAACTATCAACATCGCGACGATCCCGTACATCCAATCGGCACCGACTATGTAACTGATCAGCGCACCTATGGCCATTAGCAAAAGTGTCATGAAAAGGAACATCCCTGCGGTCCTCAGTCTCCATAGCATATTCAATCGCCCCGTGCAGACGCCGTTAGAACGTCCCTGTATTTGAAACAGATGCGGATACCGTTCATATATCGAACCGCAATTCCGTTCCGGCGTAGAACTCCTTGACCGACTCCAGATCGAAAACGACCCTCATGCCCGTCACCCCGCTCTGGCCTGTGCAGTGGTTAAGGTATAATTTCGGTGAGCCGTATTCATTCTTCAAGACGTCACCTATCGGATCTATCTCACACTGTTTCAGCTTCTGGATATGGAGACCGCCGACTATTGCGATTGGCGATTTTCCGGTGGCATCCTTCAAAGAGGCCATCACGGCGGGGACACCCGCGTGACTGCATGCTGTCAGAAGGACCGGCCCGTTCCTTGCTCTCAGCACAATGAACAACTCGTTCACATCCGGAGACACTGATCCCATCACGGATAGATGATCGCTCAACTGCGTCGTAGACGTTATGTCGTGAGGTATGAACTTCTGACGGAGTTCGTCCGAGAAAAACGGACGGCCCAACATTCCCTTTCTCTGCCAACACGACGGATGCGCATAGACATCCACCGGGGTTTCCCTGATCCCCAGAAATCCCTTGAGACCGTTCATATTCGCCTTATGGTCGTGGGATATCACGATCCTGTCTATCGATTCCGGATCCACATTCAGCTGAGACATGTTGTGCAAAAGATACCTTCCGCGCATTCCCGTGTCGAACAGAGTGCGTTGATCGTCCACCTCTACCATGATGGAGAATCCCTTGGCTCCGATCAACGAGGTGTCCTCTAATGCGCCATCGTCGTAAATACACAGGAGTTTTGCTTTCATGATACACCTCCGAATACAGTTCGGTAGAAATATATTATCTGCGACTGTACAGCTTATCGGGAATGTCTTCGCATATGCGAAAAACCGTTTCCTCGCTCATCTCCCCCGAGGCCACGAATGCCCTGATCCTCTTCGGTACGGTATTCACCGACATTATGGCTCCGGGCTTCGATGGATCATCGATAAAATCTGTTTCTATCATGAATCTCGTACTTTTCTGAAGGGCCTCACGAATGAGGGAACGCGATGCGGGTATCGACGGCATTATACCGAATGTCTCCTCTGATGTTACCAAAGGCGGCGATGAGTGTTTGATCACTTTTCCCGCGGGAAGATGTGCCTGTGCCGCAAGATCGGCGAGATCCTTGTTCGTATTGGCATCCGATTCGCAATGGATTATGACCGGACAATCGTTCTCTTTGGCCAATTCCATGCCCCTGAGCAGTATCCTGTTCGAGGCCTCCAGATACTTCCGATCGGTCGGAAAATGCGGTCGTCCTATCTCACCGATAGCGTTGACTTCGCCTCTGGCAACAAGTTCTGCGGCAGATTCCATTCCTTCGATCAACATATTTTCCGCTGATTCCAGACCGAAATGCTCGGCCAGAGGTATCAACAGTACCGGATACGGACCGACCGCAACATTCACTTTGAGGCCGGTCTGCTCTCTTGCCTTTTCTGCAAAAGACAGGGTGATCTCATAGGACCTAAGAAAATCCGCACCCTTCGTTATCTGGATCTCGCTGTATGGTAATGTCACCAAAGTCAATCCCGTACCGCCTTCGGCCTCATACTCCCTCAGGGCATCGATGTTTCTTCCGGCAGGCGAAAGATGCAGATGGTTATCGTATACAGGCAGGACCATATCGGAATAACCAGTGTGAACAAGATAGTTATACATTACCAGACCTTTCAATGAACCATGGATCCGAACTCCCGTTTTCTTCTGAGGGCTTTCAGAAAGTACTACAAGGAGAATGCCGTCATAATGCCGGACCGTTTTGCGAGAAGGGAATACGGATTCATGTTCTTCGACAGAAATTTCGTTCAGAGACATCTCGGATTCGCCAAACCGTCGGATCTTCAAAGATTCCTGATAGCACAGGTCCCGTCACACAGCTATTATTCCACCGCATACTACAGGACGCCGAATGCTGCCACAATGGAAGAGAAGGAATGGTTGGGTGCAGAATTGATATTCGATCTGGATGCGGACCATCTGAAAAATGCGGAACGGATGACCTACGATGAGATGCTGCGTCAGATCCGAACCGAGATGATTAATCTGACCGATTCCTTTCTGATGGATGATCTGGGTTTTACCGAGGAGCAGATAATGATCACGTTCTCCGGCGGCAGAGGATACCATGCACACATCAAAGAAGCGGATGTTCTGGGTCTTGGAACGCATGAGAGAAGGGAGATCGTCGATTACATCACATCCAAGGGACTGAATATCGATTGGATATTCCCGTACGCGAGGGTGGCGACATCCACAGTGACGATCAACGGCAATGAACGGGTCAATGTCGCAAGAAACCGCACAATCCCGAACGAGGACGCGGGCGGGTGGAAACTCCGTATGAGGAACGGACTGAAAGAGGTCGTCAACAACATATGCGATATGGATGTCAAAGACGTGAAAAAGGAATATCCCGCTATCAAAACCTCACAGAGTAAAACGGTGGAGGGATGGCAGGAAGACCTCAGGAAATCAAGGGACCTGATATTCACGAACAATAAGATGTCTACCCTGAAAAAAGGGACGCAGGACGCGTTGATCAAGATCATGGCGAACGACGTGGCCTACCGTCTGTCGGGCGAAGTGGATGAGCCTGTCACGGCCGATGTCAAGAGACTGATACGTCTGCCGGGTTCTGTGCACGGAAAGAGCGGATTACGTGTGACGCCCATAACCAGGACTGAACTGACGGACTTCGATCCGCTGAATATGGCTGTTCCGAAAGAATATTCCGACGATCCCGTCACAATAACGCTGCACAGGGATTATGACATCTCGATGAAAGGACAAAGTTTCAAACTCAGCGCAGGAACTACCCAGGTGCCCGAATATGTTGCGGTTTTCCTTGTCGGAAGAAAGATCGCGGATATCGGTGACGGTACGAAGGAACCGGATAAATTCTTCTAAAGGGACATGCAGCAGCATTGATGCTCTCTGACTATTTCGAATCCCTCGGATGCTGCCCATGTTACCGTCTCCTTCGATGGATTGGCTATCCGTCTGATGCCTCTTTCTATGCATTTTATTTCTAGATTGCGGTTACGACGGTCTCTCATACATCCGAGGGTAACATTGAAACCATTGTTGACGAGCGTCTCTGCCGCGGAGAGGATACTGTCTTCCGTCGGAAGGACACATTCCATTCCGGTTCCTTTTGTCGGAACCAGTGCCAGCAATACAATATTTGTCAATCTTTTCTCTTGAACCAATCTTGCCGAAAGAGAAAGGTCCCGAATACCGAATCCGACGGTGAGATGCGGAATCGGTACTCCGCCTGCATTCGTGATCTCATCCAATAGTTCCGAATATTCCGATGGATCGCGCTGAAGATGCAGAATCGAAGAAATAACATCCGGATCCTGGTGTATATCCACCGAAAAACGTTTGACACCCGCCGATACCAGTCTTTCTATGTCCTTTTTGCTCGCAAAACCCGCGTGGACGTTTACAGACAAACCCATGCCTACGATCCCGCGGATCTCGTCCGTCAAATGTCCCAACGGAACCTTGCCTTCGGTGTCACAGCCGCCGCTAATCAGCATGCCAGTACATTTCTTCTCCGATAGTTTCTCTGCAACGGTCATTAATTCTTTTCCATCATGGACAGGGATCATTTTCTGCAGGTGGACCCCCATACAATGCTCGCACATCTCATCGCAATGGGCACCTGTGACCGATATCGAAGGGAATTCCTTTCCTGGCATACATGCCACCAATCTTCTTTTTTCGACTTCCATTCAAGACCGGATGACCAAAAGCTTTATGACATAGATATAATTCATCGTATCAGGTGATAAAAATGAAAGGCTTCCAAGTAAAAGGTTCCTTCAAAGACGTCAGAATGGGAGACCAGCCCTTTGCCGTCGAAATAGCAGCAGAGGACGTTGATGCTGCAAAAGAACAGATAGTCTCGACTCTGGGTAGCAGACACAAAGTGAAAAGGTGGCAGATCACCATCGACAGCATCACTGAGATGGCACCCGACGACATACAGAACCACATTGTGAAATACAGAGTCGGTGCATGAAAATGAATGACGATGAGCTCCGTCAAATGATGTCCACGCTTGACGCCTACAAGGGACAGCTGGACACCATGGCGCAGCAGTCACAGCTTCTCCAATTTTCGCTTGAAGAGGCGATGAGAGCGCGCGATACGCTGAAAGCGTTGAACGATGCGAAAGAGGGCGATGAGATATTGGTACCGGCCGGTGCGTCGTCATTTGTTACTGCAAAACTCACTTCCAAGAAGACTGCTCTGGTCAGTATCGGAAATCGAACCTCGGTCGAGAAATCGTTCGATGAGGCGATAGAGTACATGACCAGCAACATAGATGAGATCACCGAGGCCCTGAAAAAGATCACTGAGACGATGAATAAGATGAATAACGATGCTCGGAGTCTCGCTACTGCTATCCAGCAGGAATATCAGAGAAGACAGCAGTGATTTGTCCATGTTTGATTCCCTGAAGAACAAGATTAAGGTCCTTTTCAAGAAAGCTCCGCAGGAGATAGTTTCCGATAAACCGGAACAAAAAGAGACGCCGACCGTTACAGAATCAACGGAGAATCTGTCCAGAAAGGAAAAAACGAAATTGGCCAAGGAAGAAAAGAAACAAGTCCTTCATGATTCTGAGTCCATCGTGGGCGATTCCGGAAAAAAGATAAAGGAGGGCAGCCTGGATGATTTTCTATGGGATCTGGAAGTCGTCCTGATGGAAGCCGATGTCGCACTTCCGGTGGTCGAAGAGATAAAGAACGGCGTAAAGGAAAATCTTTCTGGCAAGAAATATAACCGAAGCTTCGACCTAGAGGAGGTCGTAGAACTTGCGATCAAGGATTCGATAAGGGATGTTCTGAAACTCAACGAGTTCGATTTCGATGCTTGGGTGAAGGAACAGCAAAGACCGTTCTCCGTGATGTTCGTCGGCATTAACGGAACCGGAAAGACCACTGCAATAGCGAAGATCGCAAATCGTCTGATGAAAAACGGTATGACCGTTGTACTGGCCGCCGGCGATACATTCAGGGCCGGAGCGATCGAACAGCTGACGATCCATGCCGACAGATTGGGATGCAAGATCGTCAAGCATACTCAGGATGCGGATCCGGCGGCTGTTGCATACGATGCGATCGAACACGCCAAAGCAAAGAGAAAGGATACGGTTTTGATAGATACGGCAGGACGTATGCAGACCAACAGTAATCTGATCGATGAGATGAAAAAGATAGTCAGAGTGGCCAAACCGGAACTGAAGATATTCGTCGGAGATTCGCTCGCCGGCAACGATGCCGTGGAACAGGCACGTGTCTTCGATGATGCGATCGGCATCGATGCTGTCATCCTGACAAAAATAGATGCGGATTCCAAGGGCGGTGCCGCCCTTTCGATCGCACATACGATCGGTAAACCCATAGCATTCGTGTGTAATGGACAGGAATACGAAGATATCATAAAATTCGATGCGGATTGGATGCTCGACCGTCTTTTCAACGATTAGACACACAGTTTGAAGAACAATGTCGCGAAGACCTTCGCATCGGTCACGATATTGTCCAAGAATACATGTTCATTTGGTTGATGCAACGTACCGCCGCCACATTGCCAAACATATGCATTCAATCCTTTCAATCTGAAGAAATTGGCACACGTGCCGCCACCGACTCCGATCGTATCGACATCCTTCCCTATAATTGAGGAAACGGATTCTCTGAAAGCCTGGAAATCCGGATTGTCCACCGAGGATGGCTGACCTGCGAATGTACACTGTTCCACTTTTACCGTGATCTTCGCACCGGTCTTTTTGGAGTGTTCCCTTGCCACATTATTCACAAATTCAATAATCTCTTTTGGATCGTAACGCGGAAGGATCCGACAATCCATCCAAAACTCATCATAACCTGGAATTGTATTCACATTACCAACCGTGGCTGTACTCTTCGTAGGTTCGAATGTCGAGACCGGCGGTCTGAACAACGGATCGTCCTCACCATACCTTGCCGCCAGACGATCCAGCAGATCCGCGAGGAATTTGGTACTGACACGATATGCGTTTATTCCTCTGTGCGGTGTAGAACCGTGTGTCTGTTTACCTTCGATTTCGACTTTGAGCCACAAAAGATGTTTTTCGGCTACTTCGATCATTTCTCCATCGGGCATTCCCCAGTCCGGGACTATGACGAGATCGTCATCGGAAAAATAACCGTTGTTCACGAGGTATTCTATTCCCATCACACTCGTGGTCTCCTCGTCAGAAACTATGGCAAGACCGATGGATTTCCCTGTCAGAACACCTGCAGGAATATATTTTGCAGCATAGATCGAGGATATTATAGCCTGACCGTTGTCTTCGGTACCGAGACCGTATATCTTGTCATCTTCGACCCTTGGTTCATAAGGCGGGGATATCCAATCCTCAAGGTCTCCCGGAAGAACCGTATCCATATGCGAGATTATCCAGACCGTTCCTTTCTCCTTACCGTTCTTCTTGGCGATGATGTTCGGCCTTTTTACGGAGGGGTCCTTGTTGTCCTGAACATCGATCCTTTCGACGGAATCGAATCCTTTAAGAAATTTTTGGACCAGATCGGCACGTAAGGTTTCGCCTTTTCCGCCGTTCATCGGTCCGATTGCTGGGATTTTGATCATCTCTACCATGTCGGTAGTCATATCTGCACGAGATTCCCCGATTTTTTTGAGAACGACTTCCAGCTGCATAACCTGTGATAATAGAGAATGTTGATAATCTTTTGCTGTTGGAATCCGTCCTTTAAAATCTTTTAACATTCTGACACACCCGCAACATCCTATCGTGTCGAATATGCCTGATATCCCCGGGGCACCACCACTAAATATATACCAACAGCCACTTCATCGTTCCGTATCAGGAATGATGACCAAATGGCTATCAAAATAGGTTACATGGGTCTGCCTTTCTCGAACTCAGAGGAAGCCGCACTTGAGTTTGCAAAGTCCAACAATTGGACAGATTATGAATTATTGCCGTTGATAAGTTCAAAGGATGTCGTTCTGTCATTGGAAAACAAAGAATCTGATTTCGGAGTCGTGGCTTCCAACAATATCGGTGCCGGACCTGTAATCGAGACGGAACTGGCACTTAAGGGAAAGGACAATATAGAATTGCTTCAGACCAGTATCGTCCATATTCATCATTGCGTATTTGTCAGGAAAAAAGATGTCGTGATCCAAACACTGGCATCACATGTACAAGCGTTGTTACAGACCAAAAACACATTGAAGAAACTTTATCCGAATACTGATAGATTGGAAGTAGAGGATACTGCACTCGCCGCAAAAATGCTCTCAGAGGGCCTGCTTCCAGATTCTTGTGCTGTGATATGCAAAAAGGATGCTGGGGAATTCTATGATCTGATCTTGGAACATGAGAACGTGGAGGATCGAAAGGACAATCTTACAACTTTCACACTTCTGAAAATGAGAAAAGTATAGAATGTGTTTATGATCAGAGATGAAAGGACGACCGAGAATATCAACAGCGACGAACGATCATTGAAACTGCGTTTCCGCCACCGAGACACAGTGTACCCAGACCGACATCTTTTTTGCGATCCTTGAGAGCGTAAAGGAGCGTCGTCAGCAGACGGGCACCGGAACAACCTATGGGATGTCCAAGAGCGACCGCTCCGCCATTGACATTGAATATCTCATCGGGTACATTAAGCTCTTTTTTAACGGCGCATGAGGCTGTAGCGAATGCTTCGTTGTGCTCAAAGAGGTCTATATCGTCGATGGTCATCCCGGCCTTGTTCAAAACATGTTTAGTCGTCGGAATCGGAGCCTCCATGATGTATTCCGGTCTGACACCGCGTTCACCATATGCGACGATCGTTGCCAACGGTTTGATTCCGTGTTCCTTCGCGAATGAGGCCGAAGCTACGACCAAAGCGGATGCTCCGTCACTCAGTTGTGAGGAATTGCCAGCGGTAACAAGACCGTCCTTTTTGAATACGGGTTTCAATTTTCCGAGTGCTTCCGTGGATGTGTCTTCTCGAATGCCCTCGTCCGTATCAAAAACCGTATCGCCTTTCTTGCTTTTCAGAACTATCGGAAGGATCTCTTCTCTGAATTTACCGTTTTTAACGGCCTTAGCGGCTTTCATGTGACTCTCATATGAAAGTGTATCAGCTTCCTCTCTTGTCACCTGGAATCTTTCGGCAACTGTCTCGCCG
>Ga0265294_10004018_pt1 | contig 18528 bp, 17 predicted proteins | sample MunlanPumphouse3_FD_192504 | JGI IMG/M metagenome (GOLD analysis project Ga0265294, IMG submission 192504) | Groundwater microbial communities from a municipal landfill in Southern Ontario, Canada - Pumphouse #3 | ecosystem: Environmental > Aquatic > Deep subsurface > Groundwater | place...
TCGGAACAAAGCACCGCAATAGAGTTAATGCGGGCAATTAAAGATGCGTTTGATCCAAAAAACATTCTAAATCCAGGGAAGATTGTATAACGATACCCCGAAACTATTCAGGGTATCTAAGTTTTATATAACTGTTTTTATCCGCAACAGACTAGAACATTGGATATAAATGGTGGACTCTTGGTCGATACTCTTCTAAATAGGCTTTATTAGCCTCATCCCCACCAGCTACATTCGCACTGGTCCAAATGGGTGGGTTCACACCTTTTTCTATCAATATTTCAGCAACTCGCATGAATATCAAGTTGGCTGCATAACAAACTGCATAGGTGCTAGTTGCCCCTAAGGTTTGCTCTAATCCAGGAATCTTCACTACCGAATCTCCGGCAGGAACATGGGCATTGACAACCACTTCAGCTAATTCATGTAAATTCTTATTACTGGAGTGTCGTGCTGCCATATTTTTGGGAACATTTGAGGCAAATTCAGGTGATGTTATTGCGATAACATGGGCGCCTAAGTCTTTGGCTTCCATTGCCGATTGTATCGTGAGTGGGTTAATCCCATTTACGTTAATAATTAGCAACACATCATCGGCACCTACCCCATAAAAACGCACTATAGATCCAGCAATTCCAGCTGTTCGCTCAATATTTGGATGACTGTCTACCAAGGAAAGGCCGGCTGGAAATAATGGATTCACATTGGCAAATCCACCTGCACGCCAAAAGACTTCCATGGCTCCCATTATGGAGTGTCCGCCCGTCCCAAAAACATGGATCAATTGATCTTTTTCGATGCGCTCAGCAATCATCCTAGCTGCGCGATCAATCGATTCAGTTTCTTCATTGGTAATCTTTGTAAGGATTTCAGTAACCTTCTCTAAATACACTTTTGCTGACTTCATTCAATTCTCCTTTTTATTCTTTTATGCTTTATATACATCAATGCCAGACATAATCGTTCTAGCAATATTCAACCGTGCAGCTCCTTTTTCATAGGAGAAAACAGAGAAATTCGCTGGTCCTCCCACTTCAAAAGAGCAGTAACCTGAAGTATCGAACCCTAAATTCTGTGCTGGATTTATTGTACATAATTTTATGGTGTCCTTAAGATTATTACCTGTATACTCCATAAATCTGACAATGTCCCAATCTAATAGATGGGCTGCACCAGCTAATACACTCGTTCCATGCAATCCTAGATGCCCGTCTTCATGCACATCGATATCAAGATCGCCCCATTTATAAACACCAGGAGTGTAACCTCCAAGTAAAGCAGCATCGCTTACTAAAAATAGTTTATCCAAACCTTTAGCTCGCGCAAAAACTTTCACCACCGCCTCTGGTAAATGGTACCCATCACAGATAAGTCCAGCCGATAACTCATCAGCAGCCAACTGCTCCCAAATATAATTGCGCAAACGGGGTATCTCTGTATAACTACCATTGCCTAAATGCGTAGAAAGTGTGGCACCGGCATCTATGGCTTCCCTAATTTGTTCAGGACTCGCCCCAGAATGCCCTATAGCAACTTTAACGCCACTCTTTACCACAGCCCGAATAAAGTCTAAAGCTCCTTCAGTCTCTGGTGCTACGGTGAGGTACGATATGTTACCTTCAGCAGCTTCCTGCCACTCTTCAAATTCCTTGATTGAGGCAGTCCGAATATATTTGAGATCGTGGACGCCACGGGGGCCATCGATAGGTGATATAAAGGGACCTTCTATGTGAAAACCTAGAATTGCAGCTCCTACTATCTCATCACGCTTCATGGCCTCACAAGTAACTTTTAGATTCCTAAGCAATTGGGCATGAGGCATTGAAACAAATGTCGGGACATGACACGTGGTACCTGACTTCGATAAATGATCGACTAACGTGCGCACATCTTCAGCTTTTAGTTCTTTCAGACTGTAATCAACTCCATAATAACCATTTACCTGCATATCTAAAAACCCAGGACTGATGTAGGGCAAATTATTATCTTCAGGAATATCTTGCATCGCAATGATGCCATTCTTATCAAATTCTATTTTTATGGGCTGATCCGTAAAGATTGATCGCCCGCTAATCTCACTCTTTGGCATAGCTGGCCTCCTATCGTAGATGCTTTATTCGTTCATTATATTTTTTGTGCCATTTCTTATTAGCAGCATCACCTTCTGGCAAGTTCGCACTCATCCAAACAGGTGGTTCAATATTCTTGGCAAGTAATTTTTCTACAGTTGCCACTACAAGAAGATTTAAACAATAACTGTTCAAAATTGTTGATGTAGGTCCAACCTTCTGATTGAATCCATCAAATGCAACAGCAGCATCACCTAGTGGCAAATGACAATCTACAAAAACATCGACCAACTCATGCAGATTCTTTCCCGAAGAATGGCGCATACGGGCATCGCGAGGAACACTATTGGCAAATCCAGTACTTGTTACCCCAATGGTCTTTACACCCAGCTCCTTTGCCGTTAGTGCTGCATCTATCGTAACAGGGTTGATACCATAAGCATTAACGATTATTAGCGTCTCGCCCTGCTTTACCTCATAGGAATGCATTATATTTGCCGCAAGCCCCTCAGTCCGTTCCATCCAATTGGAATGGAGTGCTCCATTACTAGGCAAGAGACTGGCATCAAGGAGTGGATTGGTCGGAGCCAAACTCCCAGCACGCCAAAAGACTTCCATGGCTCCCATGGTAGAGTGTCCGCCAGTGCCAAACACGTGAATTAACTCGTCGCGTTCAATACTCGCTACCATCAAATCTGCTGCTTGTGAGATTGTAGTATCATATTCTTGGTTAATCAGATCAAATGCTTCTACAATCGTCTTGTTATACGCTGCTGCATATTTATTCATTACAGTACTCCTTTACTATATACTTATATTTTATTAATCATTACATGGGATAGATATTCGTATATTTGCCTTTTCAACTTGCTCGACCGGCTCCAAAAAATGTTCAATTATACATTTTTTTACAAGCTCAGGTTCTTTCGTTGCGATAGCGTCTACTAAACTTTTATGAACATCATAATATTCGAAGCGATTCCGCGTGACATATTGATGTTGCCTATTGAGCTTCACTTGTACTTGCGAGAACATATTAATTAAATCAACCAACAATTGATTATCACTACGGTAGAATAATTTGCTATGGAATTCAGCATGAGCTTTGATCAAATCCTCTTCAGGGCATTGTTTCTCGATCATATCGCGTTGGCGCTTGAGATCACTATAAAATCCAGAAATATCTTCATCTGTGAAATGAGCCAAATCCCTAAGAAGGAACGCCGTTTCAAGGGTAATTCGCACCTCAAGGAGATCTCGAAAGGTTTCAATTGTTGCCGGAATGGTATAGGCAAGGTTCTTGACCATAGAATCAACATCTACTTTACCAACGAAACGGCCGATACCCTGCTTAGCTTCTATTAACCCAATTAATTCCAATCCATTTAACGCTTCCCGAACTACTGTCCGACTAATTCCCAATTTTTCTGAAAATTCTTTTTCTGTAGGGAGCGGATCTCCTGCAATGAGTTGGCTATTAATTATAAAATTGCGTATCTCTTCTTGAATTCGCACTTTCAAGTTTGCTTCTTTAATCTGAGGGAAATTATATTTATCAAATGTGTCCTTAGATTTTGAGTTCTCCTGTAGGACATTTTCTTCCTCTATATCCCTCGTCATCCCTTTATTGCTCCTTTAGTGATTCCTTCTATCAATTGTTTTTGGAAAATCATAAATATTATTACCGGTGGTAGCAACGCAAGGAATATAACAGCACCTAGAATTCCATAACTCCACCCCTCGCCTCTTAGTAAAGTCAAACCAACGGTAAGTGGCATTGCAGGTGTTTGAGTTGCTAATGTACGTGCTAAAATATATTCTCCCCAAATGTTATAAAAACAGAATATTATTACAATAGAAATTCCATTTAAACCAATCGGCATCATTATCTTCCACCATGTGGCAAAGACACTAGCCCCATCGATTTCAGCAGACTCTTCAAGTTCCTTGGGAATTGAACGGAAGATACCGCGCATTACGAATATTGAAAAAGGTAAAACAGTTGTCACGTTAGGCAAAATTAGGCCTAAATTGGTATTAAGTAACCCTACCTCATATTCCATAATGTAAATTGGAATTAATAACACTGCTAGGGGGAATGTAACAATAAACAAGATGAACCCCATGATGACATTTCTTCCTTTAAAGGGAAGCCTAGCAAACGCATAGCCACACATGGTACTTAATACAGTAGTAATTAATACTCCAGCAATAGTAATAACCGTACTATTGTAATAATACAGAAGATATACACCCCGTCGCTCAAAGATATAGCGATAGTTTTCAAACGATGGGTTTCGGGGAAAAAAGGTTGGACTTGAGCCGATGATATCTTTCTCTAATTTGAAAGAGGTCACAATAGCATAAATAACTGGAGTGATAAAAACCAAAGATATTAATACTAGTAAAATAGCAAGCACCCATTGGCTCTTTGAGTTATAAGTTAAGGATTTACTCTTCATGATTAATCATCCTCCTTTACATTGATTCTGAGGTTGATTAAGGAAAAAATTAGAATAATTATACTTAAAATAAATCCTAAAGCTGTAGCATATCCCATTTCAAAATACTCAAAGGCATTATCATAGATATGCATGTACATAACCCGTGTTGCATTACCTGGAGACCCTCCCGTCATAACCGAAGGTTGAACAAAAACTTTTAATCCCGTCAAAATTGCCCAGATACCGGTTATCACATACGTCTCACGTAAATTAGGTAAAATAACTCTGGTAATTGTTTGGAGTGCATTAGCACCGTCAATTTTAGCAGCTTCGAGGATATCTGTAGATATCGATTGCAATCCTGCCAAGAATAAAATAGTCTGGAACCCTACAGTACTCCAAATAGTCACCAGGACAATAGTTCCCATAGCAGTACTTCTACTAGTCAACCAGCCCCGCGTAAATTGCTGTAAATTAAGGACATCTCCAATAATAAAATTTAACAATCCAAAGTTTTCGGCAAACACCCAGTTGAAAAGGATTGCTGCAAGCGAGATGGGCACCACGATTGGCATAAAAATACAGGTTCTAAAAAACCCGGTTCCTTTTTTAAAGGAAAACAGCATAAGCGCGATTATAAGCCCTAACAACATGACTAAAACAAAATAAGACGAGGCAAACACTGCTGTATTTTTCATCGTGACAATAAAATCCTTATCAGAAAATGCTGAAATATAATTTTTAAGTCCAGCAAAAACAGGTTTCTTGTCATATACATAATTATAATCGGTAAAACTATAATAAAATGAAGTAAATAGGGGATAAATCATAAAAGTAAAAATAAATAAGAAGGCAGGAAATGTGAAAATTACACCCATACTTGCTTTCACTTTTCTGCGGTGGTCTAAATTTTGAGTACGCTTCAAGATGACACTCCTCTTATGTGGTATTAACCATTCATTAAGTATTCTGCCAGCAACGCTGGCAGAATACATTAGTCACTCAAATCGTCGATTTATCCAAAGATTTAACGAGTGCCTCAAATTCATTAATTGCCTGATCAAGAGTAAGTCTTCCATCTAGGAAGTTTTGTAAAATTGGTGGTGTTGCTTTCTGGAATTTTGAGAATTCTTTATATGTAGGGGGAGCTCCAGATGCATCTGCAATAGTTTTCATGACGGCCCACTCAGGATCTTCGGCCATTTCAAAATATTTAAGTAATGCAGGCATTTTACCATACTGGTTTACAGTCCCAGTTTGTACTTCTTGTCCTAATAGCTGCTCTTTAATAAACTGCATTGCCAAATTAGGTGCAGGAGAAGCTTTAGGAATAATTATACCCGTACCCCAGCCATAACTACCGTTTGTATCTGCTCCTGGGAATGGGATAACGGTGACGCTTTCCTTACCGAGAGTAGAAGCACCTTCAATCCAGCGACTGCCAGAATCAACTAGCATAGCTAATTTGTTCGCCATTAAACTATTTCTTCCAGCAAAGTGATCTCCATACATCTCTTTGGAGAAGACTCCTTCATCGGCACCCTTCTTCCAAATTCTTAAGATTTCACGGAATTCAGGATTATCAAAACTAATGCTCACACCATCGTCACCATAGACTGTTCCTCGGGCTCCGCGTAGTGTCGCTAGAAGCATGGCATAGGTGTTCGTGACGCTCCATTGCAGGGAAGCTCCCTGTTGAACGACTACACCACCTTGGACTTTATGCAATTTTTTAGCAAATTGATAAAATTCATCCCATGTCTTTGGCACTAAAGGATTACCTTTGGCATCTACAAGACCGGCTTCTTCAAACATTTTATTATTGATTACTAATGCATAAGCTTCCGTAATAAGTGGGATTTCATAGGTAACACCCTGAATCTTACTACTTTCTAAGCCAACTCCGACGAATTTATCTCTCGTGAAATCGCCTGTAAAAAAGTCTAATTCATCGTCAAAGTTATAAATCAGATCTCTCGCAACAAACTGTGCTGCAAATTGAGCTCCTTGCACAATTGCAATATCCACAGGTGTCTTACCACGCGACCAGTCGATAGCATAGTTAGAGATTACACTATCTTCTGCATAGGTAAGAATCTCCACCTTAACATCGGGATGGTCTTTCATAAATCTTTCAGCAGCCTCTTCAATGAGAATTTTCTGAATCATCCAAGATTGTCCAGTAATTCTCACCACTTTTGGCTCAACTGCTGCACCAAGAGGTTTAGCTTCCTCCTGTGCTCCTCCTGCGAAAACCAACATCATACTAACGCAAAGTAAAAGTACTGTTAGAGTGAGTTTTTTGGTCATTTGGGCCTCCTTAATATACACTTCCCGACATATATCGGGATTTTACGACCAATCAAACAAGCACATCCTTTATAAAATAGTAGGGATGTCTGTTGTATGACAAATTAATTCTACTCCACCCAAATGCTCCTGTCAACAAAATTCTCTAGCTTTATTTCGGACACTACCCCGAATAAGATTTTTTCTTCTCATTCTTCAAATGATTATTTCCTGTATGGATAAAACTGTGGTTTAATGAATTAAGACTAGGGATAAAATCCCTGAAGGAGAAAGGAAGCCCCTTTGTTTGTTGACACCTTCAAAGACTTCCTCTTCACCAATACATATGAGAACAGTATCACCAGCCCAGCTTAAATTCAAGAGAATTGCCATCCATCCTTGAAAAAAGGTAATGGCAAGATGCTGTGTGCTTGCCTTAGGGCGCTTGAGTAGCCACCAGAATCGTTAATGTAAATTAACTCATCCCAAAATGTTGCGCTGGTGATCATTGGAGTATATTTTTCGATATTCGTCTTGTTTTTCGTATAAGAAGCTATACCTTAAACCGTACTAAGAATAATTATAGTTCAACAAAATGTTCCTTTAAACAACTTATAACAACTTCAGGTTTCTGCGATGCAATCGCATCCACCAAAAGTTTATGATCATCATAATATTTTAAGCGATTCAGGGATACAAAGTGATGTTGCCAATTGAGTGTCGTTTGTATTTGAGCGAACATATTAATTAAATTGATCAATAACGTGTTATCGGATTGGTATAATAGCCTACTGTGAAAATTGGCGTGGGCTTCAATTAAATCTTTTTCAGAACATTTGTTTTGGATCATAGTTCGCTGGTTATTGAGCTCTTCGTATAACCACGCAATATCTTCCTTAGTATATTGTGCTAAATCTCTAAGAATGAATTCAGTTTCAAGAACAATCCGTACTTCAAGTAGATCCTGAAAATACTTAACAGAGGGAGGAAGTGTATAGATTAAATTTTTTACCATAGATTCAACATCTACCCTACCAACAAATCGGCCCACTCCCTGCCGAACTTCAATAGCTCCTATCATTTCAAGACCATTTAGAGCTTCCCGAAGGACTGTTCGTCCAATACCTAATTGCTGGGATAGTTCTTTTTCTGTAGGGAGTGGCATACCTTCTTTTAAGCCTGTTTTAAGGATATGTTGACGTATTTCATCTTGCACGACACTCCTTAAATTCTTTTTCTTAATTTGCTTAACTAGGACCGTATTTTGTTTCATGATTACCTTATTTTATCCTTTTATCGCACCTCTTGTAAGACCTTCAACTAATTGTTTTTGGAAAATAACAAATATGATAATCGGAGGAAGAATTGCTAAGAAAATAACAGCTCCGAGTATACCATAGTTCCATCCTTCACCCTTTAACAACGTTAACCCAACTGTCAGCGGCATAGCGGAGGCTTTTGTAGCAAGCGTTTTCGCGAGAATATACTCCCCCCAAATGTTATAAAAACCATAGATAATTGTAATAGAAACTCCATTTATACCAATAGGAAGCATTACTTTCCACCACGTCTGAAAAACACTGGCACCATCAATCTCTGCAGATTGCTCCAATTCAATTGGAATCGACTTAAATATTCCCCGCATTATAAATACGGAAAAGGGCAAAATGGTAGTGACATTCGGCAGGATCAAACCAAGATGGGTATTTAATAGTCCAGCCTCATATTCCATAATATAGATGGGAATAAGCAACACTGCGAGGGGGAAAGTGATGATAAAGAGAATAAAACCTAGAATGGTGTCCCTCCCCTTAAATGCCAAACGAGCAAACGCATACCCCATCATTGTGGCCAATACTGTATTAATCAAAACGCTAAAAATGGTAATAATTATACTGTTGTAATAATACCGTAGATACACATCCTTATGGTCAAATATATATTGATAATTAGTTAACGTAAATTTCCTTGGAAAAAATGTAGGACTAGAGCCAATAATTTCATTTTCAAACTTAAAGGACGTCACCACTGCATATAAAACAGGAATAGCCATCGATAAGGAAATTATCAATAAAATAAACCCAAGCAAAGCATTTGTATATTTTCTTTTACTTAATTGCATATCATCAGTCTCCCTTGCTTGAATTGATTTTTAAATTTACAAAGGAGATACTTAAAACGATCACACTCAGGATAAAACCAAGAGCCGAAGCATACCCCATTTCAAAAAACTCAAATGCATTATCATAGATATGCATATACATTACCCTTGTCGCATTGCCGGGTGCTCCCCCAGTCATCACCACAGGTGGCGCATAGATTTTCAAACCCCGTAAGATTGCCCATATTCCAGTAATTACATAAGTTTCGCGAAGATTCGGAAGTATTATTTTAAAAATAGTGCCTATGGTCCCTGCACCGTCTATTTTTGCTGCCTCTAAGATATCTCCAGAAATACCCTGCAGTCCGGCAAGAAACAAAATCGTAATAAACCCTAGAGAACTCCACGTAGTTACAGAAACAATAGCCCCCATTGCAGTGACGCGATTTGTGAGCCAACCATAGGTAAATTGAGTTAATTTAAAAACATCCCCAATGATAAAGTTTAATAAACCGAAATTTTCTGCAAATATCCAATTAAAAAGTATAGCCGCTAAAGACAGTGGTACAACTATCGGCATAAAAATTAAAGTCTTATATAAATTATCTTTTCCTTTAAAATAAAACAGTAATAATGCTGTCACTAATCCTAAAATCATAACTGAAACAAAAAAAGTACTAGCAAAAACCAGCGTGTTTTTTATTGTAAGAACAAACGTTTCATCTTGAAAGGCAGCTATATAATTCTGAAATCCATTGAATATAGGCTTTACATCATACACATAATTATAATTGGTAAAACTATAATAGAGAGAAGTAAATAGGGGATAAATCATAAAGGCTATAACAAATATCAGCCCTGGCAATGTAAAAAACATCCCCATTCTTGCTTTAACTCTAGCCTTGCTCCTCAATTTAGTCACATTTCCCTTCCTTTTAATACATACATAATGCGGTCGAAAGTGTGCCCATCGCTAAGTTTATTAGCGATGGACCAACATAAATTGTAAAATTACTCTTACTTTATATTAAGGACTTGTCAAGCGAGATAGCCAAATTCTGCAATCTTGTAATCGTGGTTTCAAGATCAATTCTGCCATCTAAATAATTTTGTACAAGTGGTGGAGCTTCTTTTTGGAATTTTGCAAAATCTTTGTAAGTTGGAATCGCACCAGACTTATCAGCGATCTGTTTCAGAACTTGCCATTCTGGCGCATCAGCACCATCGTAGTGTCTTAACATTGAAGGCATCTTTCCATATTGGTTAACAGTATTCGTTTGAACCATCTCTCCCAAAAGTTGTTCCTTGATAAATTGCATTGCAAGCTCAGGAACTTCTGTGCTTTTTGGAATTATAACACCAGCCCCAAATCCAAAACTACCACCAGTATCAGCACCAGGGAAAGGCATTACTGTTACATTTTCTATTCCTAGAGTCTGTCCACCTTCAATAAACCTTCCGCCAGAATCGAGCAACATTGCCACTTTTCCTGCCATGAGACTATTTCTTCCAGCCATGTTATCTACATACATCTCTTTGGAGAAAACTCCTTCGTCAACACCTTTTTTCCATACACGCAAAATCTCTCTGAACTCAGGATTGTCGAAGGCTAATGTAAGTCCATCGGGACCATAGATATCGCCACGGGCACCTCTAAGAACAGCAAGTAAGGCAGCATACATATTTACACTACTCCACTGAATACTTGCACCTTGTTGTACCACTTGCCCGCCGCTTGTTTTTGTCAATTTCTTTGCAAACTGATAAAACTCTTCCCATGTTTTAGGTGTTAAAGGATCACCATTTCTATCTAGTAAGCCAGCTTCTTTAAACATTTGCTTGTTAACAACAACTGCATAAGTTTCAATAATCAAAGGGATTACATATTGTTGACCGGCTACCTGACCATTTTCTAATCCAGCATTTACAAATGCATCTTTACTAAAATCACCTGTAAAGAAATTCAAATCTTTGTCAAAATCGTAGATAAGACCTTTTGGTACAAATTGAGCAGCAAATTGGGCCCCAGACACTATGGCAATATCAACTGGAGTCTTTCCTCGAGACCAGTCAATTGCATAGTTAGCGACAACGCTAGGCTCTGCGTATGTACTGATTTCAACAGTCACATCCGGATGATCTTTCATAAATGCCTCTGCGGCTTGCTGAATGAATATCTTTTGGACTTGCCACGATAACCCTGTAATCCGTAGCGTTTGTTTTGTCTCAGCACTAGTTTTTTGGTCAGCCGATGGGGTTTCTTGTGCCCCAGCTGCAAAAACGGAAGTACTTAAGATAAGAACTACCAACATTAAAGCAAAAAATTTTTTCATTGCTTTCCTCCTTGTTTATTAATTCTCCTTTCTAGGAGATTTAGACTTTATAAGGCCTTTACTTTTTGTTTGTACAACTCGTGGTACTTATCGTTGTGTTCATCCCCACCATCAATATTGCCACTCCGCCAAATCAGTGGCTCATACCCATCTTCTATCATAATTTCTGTGATCCTTATTTCCAAAATATGTAATATAAAGAAAATTAGATTGCTTGATATTGGAGCAATTTTTTGCATCGCATTGGGGACTTCAATTACTGCATCACCATAGGGAATCTTGGCATCAATAGTAACGTCTACTAACTCGTTTAGATTCTTATTAGACGGATGGCGGGCAGGATGCCCAGCCGGCAACATATTACATATTTCTGTACTTTCTATACCGACAACAAAAAGACCATGTTCCTTCGCCTCTAGTGCAGCATCAATAGTCATCGAGTTAACACCAACATGGGATACGATCAACATAACTTCACCAGGTAAAAAAGTGTGTGAGCGCATCGCAACTTTAGAAACCCCAGGAATTCGCTCAACACGAGATTTTAACACATTATTCGTTACCGACAAGCTAGCAAAAAAGATTGGATCGATCTGAACAAATCCTCCAGCTCGGTGAAATATTTCTTCTGCAGCCATCATAGAATGCCCACCCGTACCAAATACATGTAACAAGTGGTTCTCATCCTTAAGGCTATTGGCAATTTTCCTAGCAGCAGTTTCGATAGCATCTCGCTCTTCACTCAAGATTCTTGAAAATCTTTCTTCAATATGTTGTTTATATTGTTCGAATCTATTCACGTTAACCTCCAAATTTTTAGTCAAGTTATATGTTGTCTGATGACTTAACTTGGCTACTTTGTTTATATTAAAGGCCACTTGGTCATTTGTCAAGAATTATTTCTTAAGAAAAATTCTCCATACATGCCTCCAAAGCATAAAAGAAGGTCGTTATATTGATATTTTAGAGTTGCTCCTCCGGTAAATTCTTCAAGGCTTACCGAGTGACTAGGCTTAATTTTGGACGTAAGGAAAATCAATCTACTTTAAAAAAACCGTGTATCAGAGCTAATAATCTGGATAACGTTCTCCATTAATCCAAGGTCATCGAGCGCATCAAGCACGGTATAGCGGTTACGAATAAGTTGGGCCTTTCTCAACGTCGTTACGGCTTTATTCTTATCTAAGCCGATATCCTGGCTTCTTACCGGGCAACCAGCTTTAGTGAGTAAAGTCGCTACTTCCTCATAACTATAGAGCTGTGAACGGATTTGATCAGCTAGTTCTGGCCAATTAGCAAGTAGCTTTTTTCGACGCATTTCTTGCCTTCTTGGGTCTTTATACTTACTGTGCAACGTTGAGTGCATCTGCTCTATGTTTGCCAGATGACCAAAACTTGCATCTAATAAGGCAAGTTTGTTGTGAATAACTGTATTGTTAGACTCTAGGAGTGCTCCCCCTGCCACTCCTTGTTCCATCAAAACCGTAAATACAGCCGTAATGAGCAATGTTCCAATCCCAACTTTAATACCGTGTAATATAGGAGCACTTTGGTGCTCGTGATGTTCCATTTCCCAGACATGGGAGAGCAAATGTTCGGCACCCGAAACTGGGCGAGAATCTTTTTGGTACTGCATAGCTAACCCGCAAAGAGTTAATCCGGTAAAAATAGCATCGGTATCTTTTGGGTCGGCGAGCCAGGCATGTAGGTGTTGTTGTACTAAATGCCAACTTACCGGACGAATGGGATCTTCTTTGAGAAAATCGGCGAGAATCCAGTCGGCACCAGCCGGAACTTTCGCTAACAAATCGGCATACCCAGAAGCAGTTAATAGTGCAGGAGCCCGGGCCATCACATCACTATCACCAATAATAACAGTAGGAGCTGGACAGGGATGGGTCATTTTAAACCCCTCAGTGAGGAGCGCTGCTCCATCTGAAGCATAGCCATCGACCGAACAAGCTGTAGCCACACAAATGTAAGGTCTTTGAGCTAGGTGGGCTCCTAGCTTTACGATATCATTGATTGTCCCACTGCCAAGCGCCAAGGGAATCCCCTTGGGCGTTTTGCGAAAGAGTTCGCTTAGTTCAATGGCGTAGGTATAATCGGCTTCTAACGTAGGCTTGCCTGGAAATATATAGGGTGACTTTACGGATATTCCTGATTTTACTAATAACTTTAGCGTCTCCTTTCCAACAGCCGCCCATGTATTCTCATCGGCCACCGGCAGTATAGGCATTGCTGGAAATAAACGGATAATAATTTGTGGTAGCGCCTGTATTGCACCAGAGTCACTGAGAAAAATTTTTGTGCTCGTCGCATAGCGCAGGGCATTATCTAGAATTTCTTGTTTTTTACCAAGATTCACCGTCTCTCTCCTTCTAATGCCCTACTGTAATCCTCTTTTCCCCTTTTTACCACTATCGTAAAATCAGCAACAGAGAGCATTAACAAAAGAGCTTTTTTTAAATCTGCGTACTTAATACCGTTACTTCATTTCTAATAAAAGAATTACCTATAGCACCCTAACCTATCTCTTTATAGGTTCTGCACACTTTTTTATTCTCTTTAGCCCCTTCATCTTTGAATAATTTTTTGAATATGGTAGGATTGACTCTGTCGTTGGCGACGATAGGAGGAACCGATGATTTATACACGGTTACAAGATTCAAGTGGAATATCACTTGATGCAATGAAAAAACAATTCTTTAAGGGTCTTAAAGCCCTAGGTAAGCGTGAACGAGTACTATTGATTCCACCCGATATTACCCGCTTACACGGACTCGGGGGCACTTTGGCAGTCTGGGCAGTAGAATATTATCAAGAAGCAGTCAAAGCAATATTACCAGCTCTAGGCACCCATGTTCCCATGACAGAAGCTGAAATTAACACTATGTATCCAGGCTTAGACCATAATCTATTCGTAAACCACGATTGGCGTAACGATATTGTGACATTAGGGACCATACCCGCTTCCTTTATTGAAGAAGTCTCTGAGGGGCGTCTCTCATATTCTTGGAAAGCCCAAGTCAATAAATTATTAATTTCGGGTGGCTTTGACCTCATCCTCTCTTTAGGACAGGTAGTACCGCATGAAGTAGTGGGGATGGCTAACCATACTAAAAACATTTTTATTGGCACCGGGGGCGCTGAAGGAATAAACAAGAGCCACTATTTAGGGGCTGTGTATGGGATGGAACGGATGATGGGGCGGGCAGACTCTCCCGTAAGAGCAATCTTAGATTATGCTCATACTAACTTCGCGGCCGATATGCCGTTAGTTTTTGCTCTGACAGTGGTGGGCCGTAATTCTAATGGAGAAATGGTCCCAAAAGGGCTATTTCTTGGAGATGACCGAGCCTGCTTCGACGAAGCCTGTGAATTATCCTTGAAAGTTAATTTTACCATGGTTGAACAACCACTGAAAAAGGTAGTCGTCTATCTTGATCCAAATGAATACAGATCGACTTGGCTTGGGAATAAAAGTATCTATCGCACGCGAATGGCGATTGCTGATGGTGGAGAACTCATCGTTCTAGCTCCAGGTGTGCATACCTTTGGCGAGGATGAAGAAATTGATCGCCTTATCAGAAAATATGGATACTGTGGAACCGATGCTGTACTAAAGGCCGTGACGCAAAATGACGATCTTAAAGCCAATCTCTCTGCCGCGGCCCACCTTATTCATGGCTCGTCGGAAGGAAGGTTCTCGGTCCGTTATTGCCCAGGTGCTTTAACCCAACAAGAAGTTGAATCAGTTGGGTATCTCTACGGTGATTTAGCCCAAGCAAAGGCGAAGTATATTACTGACAGTACTGTTGAAGGTTTGAATACCGATGCAGAGGGTAATTCTTACTACTTTATCTCAAATCCTGCTGTGGGATTATGGGCTCATCCTGATCGCTTTGAAAATGCATAAAGAATTTATTTACATTATAAGATAAGGAGACTGGAAAATGAAAAAACAGGCTGATATCGGATTAATCGGACTGGCAGTTATGGGACAAAACTTAGTCCTAAACATGAACGATCACGGGTATACCGTTGCGGTATACAATAGGACAACCTCAAAAGTTGATGACTTTCTTAATGATGCTGCCAAAGGCCGTGATACTATTATTGGCACCCACTCGATTAAAGAATTGGTCGCAACTCTCGCAAAACCACGTAAAGTAATGCTCATGGTCAAAGCAGGAGCAGTGGTTGATGCTTTTATTGATCAACTTGTACCCCACCTAGAACAAGGTGATGTAATTATTGACGGAGGAAACTCACACTTCCCCGACACCACACGCCGCACACACGAGTTAAAAGATAAAGGGATTCTCTATATTGGTACTGGCGTAAGTGGTGGCGAAGAGGGTGCTCGCTTAGGACCTTCCATTATGCCAGGAGGAAATAAAGAGGCCTGGCCACTAGTTAAAGACATCTTGCAAGCTATCTCTGCTAAAGTAGATGGAGACGTTCCTTGTTGTGATTGGGTTGGTGAAGATGGTGCTGGTCACTATGTCAAAATGGTCCACAATGGCATTGAATATGGTGACATGCAAATGATTTGTGAAGCTTACGACCTCCTCCATACCGGTTTAGGTCTTTCCTATGATCAACTCCATGCCACTTTTGACGAGTGGAACAAGGGTGATCTTGACAGTTATCTCATTGAAATCACCCGTGACATCATGAAAATGAAAGATGAAGATGGCGAGCCATTAGTAACAAAAATCCTCGATAAAGCAGGCCAGAAAGGTACAGGCAAATGGACCGGCATTAACTCATTAGAGTTAGGCGTTCCTGTAACCCTCATTGTTGAAGCTGTCTATGCGCGTAGTCTTTCAGCACTCAAACACGAACGTGTGGCCGCTTCTAAAATAATTACCGGACCCAATCGAACCATTAGCGGAGAACAAGCAGAGCTAGTTGAAGATATTCGCAAAGCTTTATTTGCCTCAAAAATAGTTAGCTACGCCCAGGGTTATATGCTCATGCGGGAAGCTGCACAAGAATATGGCTGGGATCTTAATTATGGTGGAATTGCCCTCATGTGGCGCGGTGGCTGTATTATTCGCAGTGCATTCCTCGATAAAATCAAAGATGCTTTTGATAACAACAGCGCTTTAAACAACCTCTTGGTCGACCCGTACTTTGTAAAAGTTATGGCAGAGTGTCAAGGAGCATGGAGAAGAACAGTGGCTCGGGCCATTACAGCTGGTATTCCAGTCCCTGCGATGAGCTCTGCTCTCTCTTTCTTTGATGGGTACAGAAGCGAACGTTTGCCAGCAAATCTGCTACAGGCACAACGAGATTATTTTGGTGCTCATACCTATGAACGCATTGATAAGCCCGAAGGTGAATTCTTCCATACCAACTGGACAGGGACGGGAGGCAATGTAGCCTCTTCAACCTACCAAGTATAAGTTTCTCTAACTCCAACCAATGAGGAAAATTTCTCCTTGGTTGGAGAACTTTTTATAGCTCTCTTGTAATTATGTATCTGGTTGTGCAAGAATAGGTTAGAGATCCTTAAAAAAAAGGATCTAGTTTAGTATTGACAGGGAATGGGAAATACCCTATTAGTAACGCGTGATTGCAGTTGCTCTTGAGTTTTATTCGTTCAAGCAACACTGTTACAAGGAGGAAAGGGAAACAGATTGAAAGGTTTTGACGTCAAGGTTGAGAACGTTTCGCGGGCTTATGGTAACTTTAAAGCCCTCGACGATGTGAGTATTGAAATCAAGAAAGGGGAATTCTTCTCCCTTCTCGGGCCTTCCGGTTGCGGCAAAACTACCCTCTTGCGTATAATAGCCGGATTTGATTCGCCAGATACTGGCATAGTATTACTAGATGGGAAAGATATCTTACCACTCTCGCCCGATAAGCGACAGGTCAACACCGTCTTTCAAAGTTATGCCCTCTTTCCCCATTTAAGTGTCTATGAAAACGTGGCGTTTCCTTTGCGCCTACGCAAGGTACCTCACGCTATTTTGGATGCTAGAGTTAAAGAATACCTCCATTTAGTCCAATTAGAAGAACATATTCATAAAAAACCAGCTAAGTTGAGCGGTGGTCAAAAACAACGCGTAGCCATAGCCCGTGCATTAATTAATGAACCAAGTGTCCTCTTGCTTGATGAACCACTATCGGCTCTCGATGCCAAATTACGGCAAAACCTCTTAGTTGAACTAGATCATTTACATGACCAAATTGGTATTACTTTTATCTATGTAACCCACGACCAAAGTGAGGCGTTGTCGATTAGTGACCGCATCGCCGTGATGAACCAAGGTAAAGTCTTACAAATAGGGACCCCCTATGAGATCTATGAAAGCCCCGCAACTGACTTTGTGGCTCGTTTTATTGGTGAAACGAACCTATTCCCAGCTGTGGTTAAAGCTTGTATTCCATACGAAGATTATTATATGACTACACTCGATATCCCCGCTTTAGGGGCTCAAATAAAAGTCACCGATTACGATGATCTGCCAGAAGGTCAACATGTCTCTTTCACAGTTCGCCCCGAAAAACTAAAGATCACCGGTGATAAACCAACTCGAGTTGGCAAAGACATCAACCTTTTTAAAGGTATTGTTGAAGAGCCCATTTATAGTGGCTTTCAGTCAAAATATTATGTTAGCCTGGAAAATGAAACGGTAGTGAAAGTTATTCAACAGCATGCTAATTACATGGATGAAGGACCAGATATTGATTGGAAGGATCAGGTTTATGTCTCTTGGAGTGCTGAAGATGGGTATATTGTTGAGGTGGTTGATTCATGAATAATCTTCAACAAGAAAAACGAGGTCGGCGCTTAGGAATTACCTACTCGGCACCAATGGGTATTTGGCTCACGCTGTTTTTTCTAATACCGCTCTCCATCATTATTTTATACAGTTTCCTCAAGAAAGGGCTCTATGGTGGTGTTGAGTGGGAATTTACGTTAACAGCCTATAAACAAATGCTCAACCCGAATTTCATGCGGGTTTTTTGGCGTACTCTTTGGGTAGCTACATTTGCTACTGTTATTACCATTTTACTGGCTTTACCCTGTGGCTATGCCATGGCGAGAAGTCGCCATCAAGTATTTTGGTTAGGTATGGTAATTATCCCATTTTGGACAAACTCTCTTATTAGGATCTACGCCTGGATTGCAATCCTCTCGAGTGAAGGGTTTGTCAATGAGACACTGCGCACCTTGGGTATTATCAAAGAGAGTTTACCACTCATCTACAATCAAGGAGCAGTTATTACGGTTCTCATTTATATGTATATTCCTTTTGCCATTCTTCCTTTATTTA
>Ga0265294_10004019_pt1 | contig 18525 bp, 19 predicted proteins | sample MunlanPumphouse3_FD_192504 | JGI IMG/M metagenome (GOLD analysis project Ga0265294, IMG submission 192504) | Groundwater microbial communities from a municipal landfill in Southern Ontario, Canada - Pumphouse #3 | ecosystem: Environmental > Aquatic > Deep subsurface > Groundwater | place...
CCCTTCATCTGCAGATTACCGATAAACGGCACAGATATTTTCAAAATTTAGATATATCGATATTTGACAAACGAGAATTATATCATTATATACGTATTCAAGTCAAAAAATATAGCCGCCATAAAGGCGGCCAAAACAGACAAAACAGAATATATCGTTTTATTTATCAGTCATGGCCGTCCCTTACCGACCTTAGATCAGCATAAAGGGTGTATCGGCTTCTTCCCATCTCCTTGGCAAGGCTTTCGATAGATCCCTTAAGTTTGAAAAAACCAAGACTGTCCATAAATTTAATACACTGTTTTCTCTCTTCGCTGTTTAAAAAATTCAGCGGTTTGCCAAATTTCTTTCTGGCTTTTTCGATAAGGGATTCATGGCCTTTGATCCCGCTGAACTTTTCTGTTTTAACACTTTCAAAAGAGAGCGGGATCGTCCTCATCATAAAATCGCCCATGTCTTTCAGAATGCTCGCCTTTGTCATGTCAAAATTAATGCAGAGAAAGCCAACCAGTTTATCCTCTTCATCTTTTATGAGTGCCACGCCTGAACGCATAGGTCTCCCATTCCCCGCTTCGGATGGGTAGTTGGCGATATAGTCAACCTCAATGGATCTGGGGTCTGACATAAGGAATTTTCCGAAGTCCGTCATAGGTGCGTTTACATCCCTGCCGGTAAGGTTGCCGTTTACAAGGGCAACTATGGATGTGTCGCCGTCAGAAACATCATGAAGAACTATTTCATAGTCACTTCCCAGCATTTTACCGAGAAGCTCCACGACAGGTATGAAGGGAAGAAGGACAGGATGGACTTTTTTTAACATATACTCGCCTCACAAAAAACTGACGGGAGAACATCATTGATCATCTCCCGTCAGCAAAAGTTTATTGCTAGAGTTTGATAACAGTACCTACTCCTGCTTCAGATGCCTTTTTAACGACCTCTGCCGCAGCTACTATATCAAGTGTTGCAAAACCGACCGTCTTCATGATCGTGATTTCGTCTTTGGAGCGGCGGCCCTCGGCTTTGCCCAGGATCAGTTCGCCAAGCTCTCCGGCGATCGAATCAGAAGAGAAGAGACCTTCTTTCATGGGAATGATAAAATCTCCCGCTTCCGAAAGGACTGCTTCACGGTTATCTACAAAGATCCTGCCGGCACGGCGGATAAGCTCTGCAGGCAGCTCCCTCTTGTCTGGGGTGTACGAGCCAACTCCGTTTATATGGCATCCGGGCTTGATGTCCTCATTGGAGAAGACCGGGGTTGCTGACGTAGTGACTGTTGTTATGATGTCTGCATCGGTTACAGCTGCCTTCGAAGAAGCAGCTTCGACAAGCTTAACCCCAAAACGGTCTGCAAGCGGCTGGTTCTTTTCAACGAAGGCCGCAGCACGTCCGGGAAGCGCATCAAATATCCTTATCTCCTCAAGTTCCCTGACTGTCATAAGTGCCTCCAGCTGGGCAGGTCCCTGGCCGCCTGTTCCAAAAAGGGCCGCGATCCTGCTGTTCGGGTTAGAGAGGAGTTCTGTTGCTGCGCCTGAGATCGCCGCTGTTCTGATCTGAGTGAGTGTTGTGCCTTCAATTATTGCGGTAACGAGTCCTGTTGTGCCGTCTATAAGCGCTACTGTAGCCGGAACGACGGGGATACCCTTTTCAGCGTTTGCAGGGAAATAGGATACCAGCTTCACCCCTGCCATATTGAGTTCTCCCCCTACATAAGCAGGCATGAACATACACTGCCCGGCCTTTGATTCTGTCTCGAGGTTTATGCGGAGGGGAACAATAGCCTTACCCTTCGTATGGAGGACAAAGGCCCTTTTATCTGCCTCTATCGCATCTCTCATAGTAAACACAGAAAGAATATCTTCTCTCGATAAAAGTAACATCTGTGGCACTCCTTTCTTGGTCGCTTCAGTCTTTTCAAATTCTTTGGATATTATACTTCATTGAAAAGACTATTGGTTTGTAGCTAACTGACGATCATATTTTATTTTTTTGTGAACGCAGCGCGCAGCAGATCAAGGCCTGCTATCAGGATGACCGCTGCAACTACCCACTGGAGCATGCTGGTATCAAGACTTTTGACGATAAATACCGCAGCGAGGACTCCGAGTATGCCGAAGATACTGCTGAAGAGAGTTATCTTTCTGGCATACTGACCGAGACGTACGAATTCCATACCGCCGACCGGAACAGAGAATGTGCATGCGCCCATCATTACAGGGAAAGCAATAGCCGGGTTGAGTCCAAGTGCGTAAACTGTCGCCATCGTAGGAGCGTAAGAACCGACTCCGACGTTGTTAAGTGCACCGTAGACCAACAGAAGCACCATGCCGAGTGCAAGTTTCCCGCCGGTCAGGCCTGTAGCCTCACCGCCCGAGGGCAACAGTCCGAACTTGCCTGCAACCACGAAGAATGACGCGAGCACAAGTCCGACTCCCATGAACATCCTTATGTGTTTTACCGGCATCTTTACAACAAAACGCGGACCAAAATAAGCGCCTATCATCTGTGAGACTATCAGGAGCACAAGGGTCATCTGATCAACGTCAATTGATGATATGTAAGCAAGGGCCATGACAGCTACCGGTATTGCGCACTGTGTATTGAGCGTTCCTGGAAGCTTTGCGTCATCAACAAGCTTTCTTGCACGGTAAAGGACAGTTGAAAGCGCGAAATCGGAAATACCGAAAGTCGAAAAGAAGAAACAGACTGCTCCCCAGACTGCAAGGAGTATATTGTTTCCCGGTTCTGCCCATGCTTCCTTTTTGTGTTTCATGAAATCTGTAAAGAATCGGAATGCGAAAAGCCCATTGACCAGAACTATTAACAACAGCAGAATTTTGACCATACTTACCAGCCTCCAATTTAATGTGATTTAATTCACTTTAAAAATGATAACATTTTATACACTTTTTTGTCAACTATACAATTTTTTATATTTTATGGCAGAGAAATAAAAAATCACCGCCCATATAATGTCAGCGGTGATTTTCTTGCACTTGTGAAATGTCTTTGGTTCTTATTCGTTTCAAAACTTCGGGATTCACAAGATTTGGCGGGACTCTTCCCTCAAGAGCTTCGATCAGGTTCGTAGCGGCAAGCCGCGCCATCCCCTCCCTGGATCTTTGGGTGGCACTCCCTATGTGAGGCATCATCACAACGTTCTCTAGCTTGAGCAGCGGTTCATCCATAGGAACAGGCTCTTTCTCATATACATCAAGGCCCGCTCCGCAGATCCAACCCTCCGAGCATGCACGGAAGAGGGCTTTCTGGTTAACGACAGCTCCCCTGGCAGTGTTTATGAGCACCGCATCTTTTTTCATCATACGAAGCTCTCTTTCTCCTATGAGCCCTGCCGTCTCATTTGTCAGGGCGCAGTTGAGAGATACAAAATCGCTTCTTTTAAGGAGATCTTCCAAAGTTACGTATTCAGCACAGAGTTTTTCTTCATATTCCGTTTTGCGTGTCCTGCACGTGTATATGATCTTCATTCCAAAGGCCAGCGCTCTTTTTGCGACAGCCCGGCCTATTTCCCCGAATCCTACGATCCCAAGAACGGAACATGAAAGGTCTTTACCGACAAACTGGTTTGGAGACCAATGGGTCCAGCCGCCCTCCCTCATTATCCTCTCGTTCTCCATCGCCTTTCGGGCAGACATAAGCATGAGCATCATCGCCGTGTCAGCTGTTGCATCCGTAAGCACCCCGGGAGTGTTGGTCACCATTATCCCAAATTCGGTCGCAGCCTTTATGTCAACGTTGTCATATCCGACAGAATAGAGGCTTGCGATTTTCAGCTTCACTGCCTTTTCAAAAAAATCCCTGTCCATATGAATGCCCATCGTCATTATCAGGCCATCGGCCAGGGGAATATCTCTTAACACGGTCTCGGGATCCGGCTTGCCGTCGATGCTCCAGAGCTTGTGATCGACCTTCCCTTCCAACAGTGACATTCCGGTATCCTGTATTAGCTGGGTCAGAAATACTTTAGGTTTTGACATCAACATCATCTTCTCAGCAAACTTATGGAAGCCGCTCCATAAAGCCCGGCATCTGCTCCGAGCGAAGAGACCTCAATTCTGAGATGCTCCCTCATAGGCAGCGGAAGCCATGGAAGTGTCCTAGTTTCCAGTTCTTCTGCGATCCCCTCTGCTTTGCTCATGCCTCCGCTCAGTATGATCTTTTCGGGATCCAGAACTACGATAAGCGAGGCTATGCCTCTGGCCATCGTTTCAAGCGCGTTTGAGATGAGGTTATCGGCTCTCTTGTCATTCCGCATCTGCCACAGTGATCTGAAGTCAGCGGGCAGCCCCTCTTTGGCCGCCTTCTGCTCAATGTGATCTGCCGATGCAATTGTTTCCAGATGTCCTGCACTGCCGCATCCGCATCTGATGTCTTTGAGCTCTGATATCGAAATGTGTCCGGCCTCCCCGGCCATCCCATGAGCTCCTGTCACAAGCCTGCCGTTAACAAATATGCCAGAACCTATGCCGGTGCCGAGCGTGAGCACGATAAAATCCTTACATCCCCTCGCGGCACCGCAAAATGCCTCTCCAACGGCAAAGCAGTTGGCATCGTTTTCCATTGCAAGCAATGGCGACATTCCCCTCTTTTCAAGGGCTTGCCTAAGGTAGTCGAGGAAAACAATATTCTCAAGTCCGGAAAAATTGGTAAGTTTTGTAATGATCCTGCGTGAAGCATCTAAAAACCCCGGTATGCCTACACCGGCAAATGATATGCCCCTGCCCTGCGAGACCTCCGCAATCATATCCGCTATGCAGTTCACGACTTCCCCAATGTCCCTGCCTTCGGGAGTATCCCTGTCTACCCTGTTGAGGATACGGACATCTTTACCCTCTGCCTCGACAAGGGCCGCTGATATGGTATGTCCTCCTAGATCAACACCTATAGAGAGCAACTTCGTCAATACCCCGCGAGCGATGCGCAGTCGATCGAGGAAGAGCACCAGCGCCTTATCTCAAAAATATCCTCTGTGGTAAAGACCATTGTCCTTCCGGATACCCTCTCGCTTCCGGGAACGAGTCCCGCAGCATCTGCCTGCGCTGTTGTATGAAAAGTAAGCTCCGCTTTATAGGGGGCTTCCATCTTCAGAACAGGGCTTTTACCTTCTGCCGCTGCATCCAGAGCTTTTTTAACAGCTTCCGACAACAGGGCTGCGGTCTCATCCGGAGTTTTTGTAAGTGCTGCATTCCTGCCAAGTCCATCTTTAAGGGCGCATGTGACAAGCGTCTCGCCCAGCAGGCTGGATGCCTCAAGACATACTGCGGTATCACCTGCCACCATGGAAACAGGAACCTCGAGGGCTCCGCAGAAAAGCGCGTTTAGTCCGGTTTCCCCTAGTTTTATGCCGTTGACTTTGAATCCGTATACGACTTTAGAGCTGTATGTATGGTCAAGTACGGCTTTTTCTGTGCCCGCCATAGCGTGATAACCAATGAAGATGGCAGCGTCGTGACCGGAGACTCCCTCTACCATGCCCAATATCTTTGGACTTCCGGTAATGAGCGAGACCCCGCGGGGAAACATCGATACGTCAAGGTTTATCATACGGTCATGAGAGTCGTTCACGGTTACGGACTCAGCTCCCCAGCTTAGGGCCGCATTAACTGCAGCAATGGTGTCATGGAGCTGCATCCTCCGTCCGAATTCGTATCCCAGGTTTCCGTACGCCACCTGTTCTGCAGAGACTACTCCGGTCGAGCCTTCCATATCTGAGCTGATATATACCTTCAAATCAACATGACTCCTTCCACCGTGATACAAAATCCGGATCCTGCAGCATCAGCCTACCAACACCAACGAGGTCACAGACGCCATCCCTGAGTAATTTCTCTGCCGTCTGCGGATCTTTTATCCCACCCGTGCATTCAACCAGCGCTGAGGATCCGACCGAACCCTTGATACTTTCTGCATAGGGAGCAAAATAGGCGCTGTCTTTCCTGTCTGCCCCGAATCCGCAAAGATTACCTGTAATGCTTATCATATCCACACCCAGACCAACAAGTTCTCGGGCAACTGAAACAGTATCGTCTATCGACAGTCCTCGGGGATTTTCACCCGGAAGATAATCAGCAACGCCAAGACGAACTGACAGGGGGATATCCTTAAGCGACTGTCTTATGCCATCTGTAATTTCATAGAGCAGTCTCGCTCTTTTTGCATCTGTCCCCCCATATTCATCGTCCCGCCTGTTAGTAAGGGGGCTAAGGAACTGTCCCAGAAGATATCCGTGGCTTGCATGTATCTGGATACCGTCATAACCTGCTGTTTTGACCATGCGAACAGCCGCGCTGATAAAATCTTCCGCTGTTTTCTTAATTTCACTTCGCGTCATGATTTCAGGTTTTCGGCCAGGTTTATCCCAGTGGTCACCTACGGGGATACCGGAGGGTGACTGGGGCCTGTATCCTTCCATATCGAAAACAGCGGGGTCGGCGATCTTTGCACCCGCATGATTTACCTGAACCATACAAAGTGCAATGCCTTTTTTAAGCACTTCTGATATTTCCATGTGTTTTTTCGCAACTTCGTCACTGTCAGCAAGAAATTGCGCAGGCCTGGTCCTTCCGCAGATATTTACTGCATGGTGCTCTGTTATTATGAGTGCAGCCCCTGATGCGGCAAAACGCCCGTATATTTCCAACGATCTTTCAGAAGGAGTACCGTCCTCTTTGGAACTTAAAGATGCAAGGGGCGCCGAAACTATTCTGTTATTCAGGATGTTGTTTTTCAGCTCTATCGGTTCAAAGATCATGTGACCGCCTCCTTTAGACGTTGAATCTTATTTCAATGATATCCCCGTCTTTGACCAGATACTCTTTGCCTTCCAGCCTCAGGCATCCGGCCTTCCTGCATTCATCGAAGGAGCTCGCATGTTGTTTGTAATCTTCAAAAGCAACGACCTGCGCCCTTATGAATCCTCTTGCAAGATCAGAATGGATAGCGCCGGCTGCATCAACGGCATTGTCTCCGGCACGCAGGGTCCACGCACGGACTTCATCAGGACCGCAGGTAAAAAAGCTTATCAGACCAAGCACCCTGTAAGCCTCTTCAATGAGCCTTTCCCTGCCGGGTTCAGTAATATCGAGGCCTTCTGTGAATGCGGCAGCCTCTTCTTCATCAAGCTCAGCTATATCCATTTCAAGGCTTCCATAAAGAGTGCAGAGCTTTACTCCCTGTTCATCAGCCCTCTTTTTCAGTTCATTCCATTTGGGTATCTTTGTCTCATCTGACTGCGAATCATCGAGGTTAAGCAGGATTATCTCAGGCTTGGAAGTCACGAATGAGAACCCCCTCAGAAGGCGCCACTCGGCTGGCTTCAGTTCGATGCTCCGCAGCGGTCTCTCTTCCAGAAGGCATTCGAAACACTGATCAAGGAGCCTCTTCTCAGTCTCTTCTTCGGGAGTGAGCTTTTTTTTGGACTTCAGCTTTCCAAGCCGGTTTTCGATGACGGCCAGGTCCCGGAATATCATCTCATTTTCAATAATGTCCCAGTCACGCAGCGGATCAACGCTGCCCTCGGGGTGTTCTACAGATTTGTTGCTGAAACACCTGATGACCTGAATGAGGGCATCAGCATCAGCGACAAAAGAGAGGAAGGAGTTGCCAAGCCCTTCTCCCTTGCCCGCTCCGCGCGAGAGGCCGGCAAGATCTACAAACTCGACCTGAGCCGGAGTCACTTTTTTGGGTTTGTGCACTTCGACCAGAAAATCAAATCTTTTATCCGGAACTTCGACGACAGCCTTGTTGGGGTCCGTCTTCCCGCCGGCATAGGGTTTTACCTCCGCGCCGGCCCTCGTTATCACGTTGAATACTGTAGATTTGCCGCTCAGGGGCAGCCCCACTATTCCGCAGTGCAGCATTCCAATACCACTCCATTCTTATTTGTAGCAGTGATTTTTTATCATCTCACAAAAGCCCCGAACTTCAAAGCCTTACACACATCAATTTCAGATGACAGCCATATCTCTCCGTCTGCCTGCTTAAGTCTACTACAAACAGCCGCTGATGAGCAATTAAGCCCGGAAAGAGAGAGCATGCTCTTAAATATTCCGTACTAACTATTTATATTTGCGGTGATCACTTATTTTTTATTCAGACCTTACTTCAGTAAAGATCACATATTTGGTGATATATCCTCTAAAGCTCTCCTATACCTGAGATATTTGCACCTTAAAACAAAAAAGGATATATTGAAATTAGGCTATATATTTCTTGACAAGGCTATAACGCCGTAGGATAATCGGTTAGCCTAAAGTAACTGATACAATCTAACAATGGGGGACTGTACCATATGAACCTCTTACAGGTAAAAGACGAAGAGAGTGCTGTAATAAAGAGCATACCGCAGGGTGAATCAGGCGAACGCCTTGAAGCGCTCGGACTGCGAGTGGGCAAAAGGATCCGCAAGGTTTCCGGCATGCCCTTCGGTGGCCCGATAACCCTCCTGCTCGACGGAAGGCACTTCGCCGTGGCACATGCCATTGCCGGCAAGATCGAAGTTGAAGGCGTAGACTCCCCTCCCCAGCCGGTTGTAGAAAAAAGCCGCCTGTGGCCTAAATTTATATGAGCTGCCGCGACTGCAGCCTCTGCAACGTCAGAGGCAATAAATGCCCTTCAATGTCTCAGGACTGCGGACGCGTACTTCTTATGGGAAACCCCAACGTTGGAAAGAGCGTCTTCTTTTCAAGACTTACGGGGACACATGCTCTCTCTTCAAATTACCCAGGCACAACTGTAGGCTTTACTGAGGGAACAATGAGATATGGCGGCAAAACTGCCAGACTGATCGACGTTCCGGGAGCGTACACACTTGACCCGACCAATGAAGCAGAAGTAATAGCACGCCGCATTTTAAAAGACGGCGCTGATGTTGTTATCCTTGTTATCGACGCCACTGCCCTCGAAAGAAACCTCGTCATGGCGATCCAGGTGCTCGAGCGTGGTATCCCCGTTGTCGTCGCACTCAACATGGTCGATGAGGCAAGGCACAGGGGGATCCTGATAGACATCCCAAAACTTGAAGAAGAGCTGGGCGTCCCGATAGTTCCGACCGTAGCAGTAACCGGCCAGGGCCTTAGCGAGCTTGTGTCAAAAATGGAAGATGCAAGGGTGAGTCCTTTGCAGCCCATGTCCAAAGAAACGCGCTGGCTCGCCATAGGTGAGATCATAACGAAGGTACAAACTGTAACACACAGACACCATACAACCATGGACAGGATCGAAGACATCTCCGCACACCCAGTGCTCGGAGGCATAATGGGCTTTCTTGTCCTCATTATGGGATTTATGGCGATAAGGTTCGTAGGTGAGGGCATAATCACCTATGTAACAGATCCGATTTTTGAGAACCTCTGGATGCCTGTGCTGCAAAAACTAAACACTATGCTCGGAGAAGGACCGATAAGGAATATCCTTATCGGAACTTTAATAGAGGGCGAAATCAACTTTGAGCAAAGTCTCGGAGTTCTCTCAACAGGGATCTATGTGGAATTCGGAATGGTCCTTCCCTATATAATCGCATTCTACTCAGGCCTCAGTTTCCTTGAGGACTTCGGCTACCTGCCGAGGCTCGCCGTTGTTTTTGATGCCCTTCTTCACAGGTTCGGAATACATGGCTATGCAATAATCCCCACTCTGCTTGGCTTCGGCTGCAACGTCCCCGGGATCCTCGGAACACGCGTGCTTGAATCCGAGAGGGAAAGATTTATAGCCGCCACTCTTATATCTGTGGGTATCCCATGCGTCTCTATCCAGGCAATGCTTTCAGCAACGCTGGGTGAGTTCGGGATGATATATGTCGCGGCCGTCTACGGGATACTCTTCTGCGTATGGCTCGTACTGGGCAGGATAATGCACCTGACATTGAAAGGCTACAGCCCCGAACTGATAGTAGAGATCCCGCCCTACAGGATGCCCTCTATGAAAGCCTGGCTAAACAAACTCTGGTTCAGGATCAAGGATTTCCTATATGAAGCCACTCCCCTTGTGCTGTTTGGGATATTCCTCGTTAATATACTTGAGACCCTTGGTGTTATGAAAAAGGTCGCGGATGCCCTCTCCCCGATATTTGAAGGCTTCCTTGGACTTCCTTCCGCGACAGCGATTCCTATAGTTATGGGTGTATTCAGGAAAGACATCGCCATGGGGCTGCTCATCCCGCTGGATCTGTCAGCATCGCAGACCCTCATCGCAGTGGTCGTTCTTGCGATGACCTTCCCATGCATAGCTACATTCATTATTCTATGGAAGGAACTGGGAACAAAAAGGATGCTGATGAGCTCAGGCATAATGATCACAGCCGCACTGCTGACCGGAGGACTTCTGAACCTCTTCTTTAAAATCATACTATAATAATCACATAACTGTTTTACATAATGGACATGAGGGAGGGATATGATGAAAAGGGCCATTTCGGCATTGATAATGCTGCTTTTTATCCAGACCGCCCTTTACGCCGTGGAGAAAAATATCACCGTTACTGCGCCGGCACAGGCGGAGATCGGCCAGCCATTCCTTGTAAGCGCCAGATCGGAGAACAGTATCGAGAGGGTCACCATATCATGGCAGGAAAAAGAATGCGTTTTGACAGGGGACAACGGCACCTTCTCTGTGCTTCTTGGGACTGACCTGAAAAATGCAAGAGCCGGCACAAGCGTGCTTAGGTTCATCTGCGAAATAAATGGAGAACTTTTGGAAGAAAGTCGTGAGATCCGCCTCATCGCCCATAAATATCCCCGGGAAAACCTCAAAGTCCCGCCTGAAAAACTTACACCTCCTGCGAACCTGATAGAGAGGATCAAAAAGGAGGCCGAGCTGGGCAGATCTGCTATACAGACAAACACACCCGGATCGGCGCCGCTGCTTCCTCTTTTAAGGCCTGTACCGGGCACCTATTCCTCAGTTTATGGGAAGAGCAGGTATTTCAACGGGCAGTTCAAAGGGCGGCACGGAGGCATCGACATGCGGGCTGCTTTGGGGACGCCTGTCAAAGCTGCAGCGCCCGGCAGAGTCGTTTTGACCGGGGATTTCTGGTTTGCAGGCAAATGCTTATACATAGACCACGGGGCAGGACTCATGTCTTTTTACTGCCATATGTCAAAGGTCTCCAAATCAAAGGGAGATGAAGTTGAACGCGGAGAAACAATAGGCCTCTCCGGTAAAAGCGGCAGAGTAACCGGTCCTCACCTACATTTCAGCGTTTCCTGGCGCGGTGAGTACTTCGACCCGGCTCCCCTCTTTAAATAGGTCCATTTCAATGAAAAATAAGACAAGAAGCCTCATAGAGATCCACATCGCGGTAGTCCTCTTCGGTCTTTCAGGCCTCTTTGCCAGGTATGTCGGACAGCCTGCCGTTATAATTGCGCTTGGCAGGGTCTTTTTTGCAAGCATCTCCATGTACCTCTTTTTCAGGTACAGTGGGACGGACATCAGCCTCGGATCAAAAAGGGATTACTTCACTCTGGCCGCGGCGGGCTTGATGCTGGCAGTCCACTGGACTACTTTCTTCCTTTCCATCCAGGTATCAACAGTAGCAATAGGTGTCCTTACATTTTCTACCTTTCCGCTTTTTATCACATTTCTTGAGCCGCTGATTTTTGGTGAAAAGATCAAAATTAATGACGTTATCTGCGCCTTCGTTATGTTTGCAGGGGTGATGATAATAGTTCCGGAATTTCATCTGAGCAATAACATTACACTGGGGATAATATGGGGAATGACATGCAGCCTTACCTACGCAGCGCTATCATTGATAAACAGGAAATTTGTAAAAAAATACTCCGGAAGGCTTATCGCCTTTTACGAACAGGGGACTGCCACATTGGTCCTGCTTCCTGCTTTCTTTATATACAGGCCGGTCTTTACAGTGACAAGCATATTTCTCCTGGTCCTCCTCGGAGTCCTTTTCACCGCAGCCGCCCATTCGATGTTTATCAACGGGATGAAAAGCATAAGGGCACAGACAGCCGGGATGATAGCCAGTCTTGAATCTGTTTACGGAATAGCAGCGGCCGCGGTCTTCCTCGGTGAAATACCGTCCTTCAACGAGTTTGCAGGAGGGGCATTGATCTTATCTGCCGCCATCTATTCAACACTGAAGGCGTCAAAAGCGGCAGAATGATCTGCCGCTTTTTCAAATTCAGTTAAACGTAATTTTTAAAAAGTTTTTTCATGAGGTCAAGGCTGCGTATAGTTTCTCCGTCCGATCTGTGATCCTTTCGATCGTTGCCCCTTTCCCGAGCGCATACCAGACTGCTCCTCCCATTCCGACCCCTTCTTTTACATATCCCTTTTCATAGTCCGCAAGACCCGGGAATTTTGATGCAGAAAAATCAAGGGGAGCCGAGTACCATTCGACGCCAATTTTTTCTGCATATTCGACAAAACAGCTGGTGCTGTCCTGACATACATATTTAGTTGTAGCTACAAGCAAAGGCCTCGTGACCTTCATGTCCCGCAGGAGGGCTGCAACTGCCATCATCTGTGTGCCTCCAGCCAATATCACTTCTGCATCTTCAGGCAGTGCAGATACAAATGAAGCAACTGCTATCTGCATCGGATCTCCGACTTCTGCCGCTGCTGCCAGGCCCATGCCTTTCATTCCGCCCACCTTGATCCTCAGCCTTGAGGCGACTGCGTTCCATATTTCTTCCTTTTTAGGTAGCGGGTTTACCGGCCCTGCCGATGAAACTGTCCCGTTGTATCCAAGAGATCTCAGGAGAAGAAGGGCAGTTGTTGTACCTCCGGGAATGGACTCGGCAAGCACAAACTTCTTTATGCCGGATCCGGTAAGGTCTATTGCCGCCTCTGCGGCTTTTTCAGAGATCATTAAGTAGTCGGGTACTGCAGCCCCAATTCTCGGATCCTTGCCGGGGAGTGCGCCGAGATCCTTAAAGGGAGCCACCGGAGCTACAGATGTACCTGCCCTTATGTTCATCACCGGCAGTCCTCCCTCCAGCACTGCTGCCTTGGTCACAAGAGCCGGAGTCGGATGACCGAACGGATCGATCGGGATGCAGTCGATTACCCTCGGCTTGTCGTAATAAAGCATATCCGCATCTGCCGGAGCGGTAAAAGGAAGAGCCTCGGCATTGGCTCCCGCTGCAGAAAGTCCGTTCTCCCTGGACAGGTCTGTCTCACTGATAAATAATATAAACATGAGCTGAATTTACCCCCTGTACTAACTCAGAAATAAGAGTTAGAATCGTCTTTGTGGTCTCTGTTATCAGCAGAGCTTGTTGTTTTTTGGGCAGAATTAAGCACCAAGTGGAATTCTAGCACATTTTGGCTTAACAGACCCCACACTGAGTGTTTTTTGATCATTAACAATGACCCTGACCAGGCAAAGGGGGATCTTATGGCTACTAAACTTGCTCCAACCAGGGGAAACCTTGTTAAACTTACACGCTCCATGCAAATGGCACAGTCTGGACATGATCTCCTGGATCAAAAACGACAGGTACTCATGATGGAGCTTGTCCGTTTCATAGATTCTGCAAAAACTATCCAGAAGGATGTTGAACGAATTTTCAATGATGCATACGACGCCCTCCAGAAAGCCAACATCTCTCTTGGAATAGATACTGTTGAAGATATTTCCGAAGCCGTCCCCATTACATCTGATATCACCGTGCGTCTTCGCTCTGTGATGGGGGTCGAGATACCAGATGTTGATCCGTTATCAGATAAGACCGTCCCCAGTTATTCTTTTTACGGATCTTCCGGGGCAATGGATGCGGCATATTCAAAATTCCGAAAGGTCATGGTGCTCCTCGCACAGCTTGCAGAAGTTGAGACAAGCGTTTACAGGCTTGCAGTCCAGATAAGGAAAACACACAGGCGTGTAAATGCTCTTGAAAAGGTTGTTATCCCTTCAAACCAGGCCGATATAAGATTTATATCAGACGTCCTGGAGGAGGGTGAGCGCGAAGACTTTACAAGGATGAAAATGGCTCAGAAAAAGACAAAAAAGTAGTCAAATTCCGGAGGTAATGACGATGGGTACATTGCAGGAAGTTCTCGCAGTTCTGCTTGGAGCGGAATCAGAGGCAAAACGGATCGTTGAGGATTCAAAAAATGAATCAGATGGCTTCCTTCGCACAGCGCAGGAAAAGTTTGCCATGGAACGTGCAAACCAAATGGCTTCGGCAAGGGAGCAGGCAAAAGGCCTGATGGAAACAGCGCTCAATTCAGCAAGGACAGAGGCTGAACAGATCGCGGTCCTTGGAAAAGAGGAACGGACCCGTATGCAGAAACGCTTCGAAGAGAATGTCGACCCTGTTATTGATTCTATGGTCTCTGAAATAGCAGAAAGATACATTTCAAAAACCAAAAGGGGTAATTAAGGTTGCAATCCACTTCAAAGGGGCAGGCAACAGCCATAGGTGTGAAGTCACACGTACTCTTCAGCAAGCTTCTTACTTCTGAAGAGTACTGGGCGTTGCTGAACCTTAACAGCATCAGTGAGATAGCAGATTTTCTTAAACAGACCGAGGGATACAAAGAACACCTTGAAACTCTGCCTCCCGCAAAGGTGCACCGTGTAAATCTTGAGAATGCCGTGAAGTCATCGATACTCGCTGAAGCAACTGCATTCTTATTCTACCTTTCGGGACCGAGGCGTCAGTTATTCACAGACTGGCTTGGATGGTATGAGGCAGAGCATCTGAAAAGCATTTTCAGATGGGTAAGGACAAAGAGGCTTGACCGCGATGAAATGAGAAAACGTCTTTTTGCCGTCCCGGGATCAAAACTCTCCTATGACCTCCTGCTGAACAGCAGGGACTACAATGATGTCCTTGATGCACTAAAAGATACAAGATATCATAGGGTCCTCACAGAACCGGTCAAACGCCTGATCAACGGTGAGGAGTCCCTTTTTTCGCTTGAAATTGCGATAGACAACCTTGTAGAAACATCTTTATACAATGACCTTAAAAATCTGCCGGAAAACGAGCAGAAATTACTTGAGCCATTGTTCGGGACCAGGATAGACCTTCTCAACCTTTATCATTTCCACAGGTGCGTATGGTATTACCAGATGACGCTTGAAGAGACGCTCAGCAGGATGCTCCCGGTAAAATACAAGGTGAAGACCCACCATCTCAGGGATATGACAAAGGGGACAAGCTGGGAAGAGAGGATCGACAGGCTGGGGTCGTCTTTCCCTGTTTATGCTGAAATATTCAGAAATGCCCTTCAACAGGAAGACAAGGAACTGGCGCTTGAGATGTCCATAAAGAGATACAACTATCTCAAGGCCCTGGCTATATTCCAGAAGGGATCTCCTGGTTTTCATACAGCTATCAGTTACTTTGTATTAAAATCTCATGAATTGGACGATGTGATCCGTGTGATAGAAGATGTCAGATATGATTATGATCGCAGGAATGCGGCCAATTACCTTATAAGGCCGATAATCAGCGGGGGTGAACCCAAATGGCAGTAATGAAGATGGTCGCACTGACCATGATAGGTCCTGACTCGGAAATGGAACCTGTCGCCCGTCAGATGGTTTTGACGGGAGGCTTCCAGCCTTTGCCGCTCGACCTCCTGGTAAACGACAGGAATCTCCGGTCTAAAGTAACGACTGAAACAGAAAATCCTTACGATGAACTTCTGGCAAAGGTCACAACAGTATGGAAGATCGCGGGTGAAATGATCCCCGATCCGTCTCCTGTCACGCTTACTAAAGAGTTTACCCTTACTGCAGCCCGAAGGAAAGTTGAACAGACTTCAAAAAGACTGGAAGTATGGGAAAAGAGAAGGGTCGTACTTTCAGAAGAGGAAGATCTCTTAACAGCCACCAAACTGTTCGTTGAAGCACTGAAAGGCACTGAATTCGGCCCGGAGGAACTTGCAAGCGGCACATTCCTGATCCCATTTTTTGGCCGGCTCTCGAATGAAAACTATCAGAGGCTGACAGAGAGCAGCGAAGAGTCGCCCATTACGACAAATGAGCTGACAGTGCTCAACGGCAACACTTGGGTACTTGTATTGACCGTAAAGGGGCATGAAGAATCTACCCGGAAGCTTCTGGAAGCTGTCTACTTCAAGGAATTTTCATTAAAAGACATCGCATCGCAGTTAAAAGGGGTGGATCCCCTTACTCTTGTAAACAAGAGGATAGCCAACCACCAGAGAGCCATCAAAGGACTCGCCAAGGCTGCCAAGGACATGCTGAGGGAGCAGCGTTCGGAATATGAACTTCTCTACTCGCAGCTCTACACAATGCAGAGAGTCTATGACGTCTGCAAAGGACGCGGCGAGGTAAGCGGGATGTTCGTACTTTCAGGATGGATACCGGCTGACACTCTAGCAGTTATCAAAAAAACTGTCGAGGAAGATGCCCCTATGACGACCGTCATGGTAGAAGAGACAAAGGACATCAGCTATTCAGGCATACGTGTACCGACGCTTCTTCAGAACAACTCTTTTTTCAGGGCTTTCCAGGACATAGTGTCAATGTACAGTCTGCCGTCTTACGGAGAGATAGACCCCTCTCCCATAGTAGCCATATCGTTCATCCTCTTTTTTGGTTTCATGTTCGGAGATATTGGACACGGATTAATGATATTTCTCGGTTCAATGTTTATGGTCAAACGGGGGATGATGAAACGTTCCTTTGGACAGGTCATGAAATCAGCAGCCGTGAGCTCTATGGTCTTTGGAGTACTTTACGGGAGCATATTCGGGATGGAAGACATAATTCCCGCACTGTGGCTGTCTCCGATGCACGATACTAACAAACTTCTGATAATCGCCATCTGTCTTGGAGTATTCATGATAAGCCTCGGGCTCATACTCAACATGATAAAACAGTACAGAGCCAGGGATTTTGGAAGACTGCTCTTCGACGGACAGGGAATGGCCGGACTCATGCTTTACTGGACAATGGCTGCCCTCGCCGCAATATATATGACGGGCACAAAGATCCCTGAGATCGCAGCTGACATAATGTGGGGCGGGATCGGAGTAATGATGCTTCTTATGATATTCAGGGATATCCTGGCAAGATACCTGCTGCATCAGAAGGATGAAAAAGAATCTGTAGTCCTTAATCTTTTTGAGATAATGCACAACTTGATGTCATTCGTTTCTAACACAGCGTCATTTGTAAGGCTCGCAGCCTTCGCGCTCAACCACGTCGGGCTCTCGATGGCAGTAATAATGCTCTCCGAGATGGTACATTCACTCCCCGGCGGGATCGTAATGAAAGGGATAATACTCGTAGTTGGAAATGTCGTAATAGTATGTCTGGAAGGTCTTATTGTCTTTATCCAGACGCTAAGGCTCGAATATTACGAGTTCTTCGGTAAATTCTACAAGGGAGGTGGAAGTGAATTCAAACCGGTCGGCTGGAAAAAGGACGGTTCCAAGTATGTTGCTCCGGCCGCCCAAAAATAATTACATATATGTAAAAGTTTTCTGACATAATAAAGATCAAACTGATAATTTTTTGTACAATTAATGTGAAGGAGTGGGTTTTTGATGTTTGGACTTGCAATGTGCTGCGGCACTGTCGCAACAATGATAGGTCTGGGGTATTTAATGCAGCGCAGAGGCTATAAGGGAGGCCGAGCCTTTTACCTTTCAGGTTTGGGGGTATCATCGCTCCTCGTATTTACAGGGGCAGCGCTCTCTCTAACGATGCACCCCGCATTCGCTGAGGCCACTGCAGCACCTCTGGGGACAGGCGCCGGAATGGGCTTTATTGCCGCTGCTGTCTCAACAGGACTCGCCTGCCTGGGAGCCGGACTTGCAGTTGCAAGCGTTGGATCCGCGGCCCTCGGTCTGGTAGGAGAAAAACCCGAGATGCTGGGAACAACCCTCATTTATCTTGGCCTTTCAGAAGGTATCGCTATATACGGCGTTATCGTTTCACTTCTGATACTAGGACGGATCTAAGGACAGAAACAATATCATGAAAGCTTTTCTTGTGAGCGACAACCATGATTCCCTGGTAGGCATGAGACTTGCCGGTATTCAAGGCTGCCTCGTTCACACCGCCGATGAAACTTTTGCGGCAATAGACAGAGCGCTAAAGATGCCTGACCTGGCCATTCTCGCAATTACAGAGAAGGCTGCGGAAATGGCTCCGGATGTTATTCAGCAGCTGCGAGAGCGCGGGGAACTGCCTCTTCTGGTTGAGATACCTGACAGATTCGGTACTAAACGGGGACCGGATTTTCTGACCCGATACGTACAGGAAGCCATTGGGGTGAAAATGTAATGAAAGAAGTATCCAGTGAAAAGATAGGGACATTAAGAGACATAATCCTTGACAGAGCTGATTCCAGAAAGAAAGATCTGGTAGCAGGGGCAAGACAGGAATCCGAAGAATGGCTGCTCAGGGAGACAGAAAAACTTCAGCGTGAAACCAACCTTATCCTTCAGGATGCAAGAAAAAGAGCTGAGGATATCAGACGCAGGCAAATCCTATCTGCAGAGAGAGAAAAATCCACAGAAACACTGAGACTGCAGAACAGGATACTATCTGAAGCGCTT
>Ga0265294_10004020_pt1 | contig 18523 bp, 20 predicted proteins | sample MunlanPumphouse3_FD_192504 | JGI IMG/M metagenome (GOLD analysis project Ga0265294, IMG submission 192504) | Groundwater microbial communities from a municipal landfill in Southern Ontario, Canada - Pumphouse #3 | ecosystem: Environmental > Aquatic > Deep subsurface > Groundwater | place...
TAGTAGAGTGTAAGTTCTATGGCGAAGTTGCTACTTCTTATCGAGGAAGTGGTGGCTTTGGTTATGATCCAATCTTCCTAGTGCCAAGTTTAGGCAAGACAGTTGGTGAACTTGGTGAAGAAGTAAAAAACACAATGTCCCATCGTTACCTTGCCACAACAAAACTGATTGCATTAATGAAAAAGGCCGGAATTATCGAGTAAAAAACAACCATAACTTGAAACAGATGGTTGTTTTTCTTTGCTTTTAAAAAACTGCGCTTAACTTAAATGTCCCAAATGGTACAATTAAGTAGGTGAGATAAATGCAAACAAAAGATGTTATTCATGATTTATTAATAATTAAGCAGATTCTAGGTATTTCTGATAGTTTATTGGCTAAAGAACTTGGAATATCGAGATCTACTCTTAATCGTTGGGTTACAGGAGAGTCTACTGCCTCTCAAAGCAAAGTTCAATCCTTATATACTTATGCCTATAAAAGGAATGTCAGCATTAATCTAATCAAGTCACAACTTTATCAAGATGATTATAGTAAGAAAGAGAGTAAAGTAATTTTTCATGGGTCAAAATATGGAATTGAAGGTCCAATTGATTTAACTAAAACAAATGTAAAAAATGATTTTGGGCGAGGCTTTTATTGTGACGAAAAATATAGCCAGGCCGCCATGTTTGTTTCATCTAATTCAACTCCGTATGTCTACATCTTATCTTTTAACCAAAAGAATCTAAAGGGCGTAAAGTTCGATGTTGATACTAAGTGGCTGATTGCTATTGCTTATTATCGGGGTAGATTAGAAGAATATAAAAATTCAGATATCATCAAACAAATTGTTGCCGATGTCAGTTCGGCTGATTATTTAATTGCTCCTATTGCCGATAACAAGATGTTTTCAATTATTGATAATTTTATTGATGGAGATATTACTGATGAGGCTTGTAAACACGCTTTATCGGCTTCAGATTTGGGTTATCAATATGTTTTATTAAGTCAAAAAGCCATCAATAGTTGCAAGATTTTATCAACTTGCTATTTGTGTGATGAAGAGCGAGAAAAATACCATAATAGCCGTATTGAAAGTATGAAGGAGGGTAATGATAAAGTAAAAGCTAGCCGAATTCAGTATAGAAATATTGGTAAGTATATTGATGAATTATTAAAGGGAGGGGAATAGTATGAGGGAAATGGATACAGTTGGATTAACTTATTGCAATTGCCAAGCCAGTATCTTTGAACTATCAACTAGTGTTTTGGCTTGCAGTTCTAATATGTTTATTCGGCGTTACATCTATTCTGATGTAGCAAAACAAATGGATCGATTAGACTTCAACATTATTACTCCCGATTTGGCTTTTGAGGAAATTAAAAGCAGATATGGAGATGCTGAACAAAAGCAGAAATATCCGCCAAATGTTATGTATTGGTTGGGTTATATTTATCGTTATTGGTCTTATACCCATGAAATAAGCATATTAAGTATCTATAAGATGATTAGACCAAGTGAATTAGCAGGTCTTTATCCTGCTTATCATACACTTGACCCCGAAATGGCAATTCAAAGAATTATTGAAGCAAAAAAAATAAAACAGCAACCTAATCTAGAGGAAGCTGTTAATATGTATCGAGAAATTATCAAGAAAGTCGATGCTTATTTTGATAAAGGGTAATTGTTGATTATAAAATCTGACAATTCTTGGTAACTTGGTATTCCTACCATGGCATATTTTGCGTATCCATCTATTGCGATGATTAAAGTTGGAGTTAAGAAAGAATAACCGTTCATTGAAGGCACATTATCGGGGTTACCAGTTGAGTCATAGATGGCTTGCGAGATATAATCACCAAAACTTTTAATTGTTTCGGAATTAAAATAAGAATCAACATAAGATCCATCTTCATTTTGATGGACATCGATTCGATAAATATCATATTCATTATGGTAAGTTAGAAAAGCGTTGATAAGAGGGTAAGCTTGCTCACAATGGTAACATTCTTGGCTACTAACTAAGAAGATAAAAGATTCATAGTTATTGGATTTTGTTGAGATGTCTAAAACACTGGCTTCGGTGTAAGTTTTCGGATTACCAATGGCCGTTATTTGTTGTGATGATGAGGAAGTGGAAGTCGAGGATGAAGTAGTATTTCCACAACCAACTAGACATAAAGCTAATAATGTTATTAATAAGATTTTTTTCATAGTTTTCCTTTTTAATAAAATAGACCCAAGCGAGTCTATTTGTTTTTTAATCAGCAACGCCGAGTAAGTCGGCAAGTTCAGCGTAGTCAGCAATACCTACTAAAGCATTATCTGGACTACCTTTTGTGAATTGAATCACAGTTGGAGTTCCAATGTTATATTCATCGGTAGTGGCATTGTAGTTAGATGCTTCACCAGCACTAGTAATGGCCACATCAATAAGTTTACCAAAGTTATAAATCTTTTCATCGGTAATAGTGGTATCCAAATACTCTTCATTAGTTGAATCATATTCAATATCGATTGAATAAATAGTAAGATTTGGATAAGAACTCATCAACTTGTTGAAGATAGGGTAAGCCTTCAAACAGTTAGAACAAGTTTTTTGAGTAATGAGAACATAGAATGTTTCATTATTATCAATGCGTTCATTAATTTTATCTAATGTTTGAGTTGTACACTTCTCACAAGTGGTTGAATCTGTATGATTGGTTTTCCAATTATTAACCCACTTTGGGACAAGTTGTAAGCCAAAGACTAAGACAAAGACTAGGGCAACTAGTAAAACTGGTTGAAGCCAGTAATTATTTTTAAAGGTATTCTTAATTTTTTCTTTATTCACGGCGGATCGTCCTCCTTAGACTAGATAATGATAACATTATTATCTAGGAAATTCAACTGATTATTATTATAATAATAAGGGAGTAATTATGCAAAGACAGCTTAAATATTTGGTGTTTATACTGGCGTGTTTAGTCTTAGCTTATGAAGGACTAACGAGTTTTATTATGGGTTTAGACCTCTCTTATGCTAATAGTATCCAAAACTTAGCTGTCGTTTTATCGAGACATAGTTGGTTGCCTTTAACCCATATCTACAATTCCATGCTCCAAGTTCAATATCTAAATTATGCTAATTTCCAATCAGTTTTAGCAGTTATTGTCTATTTCTTTGAGGGCTTTGGTTTAATTGAATGGTTGGGGTTATGTTTAGTGGTCATTGTGGCCATTATTTATTCGCGGGATGAAGAAACTCTTAGTTATTCGAACCTTGTTATGCAACTAGTCGGGTATCTACTCTTTTTTATTGAGATACTAATTACTATTTACTATGCCTTTAGGGTCTTTTATGCTGCTAATCTGAATACTTATGCGGTCTTGGGTGGGGTTTCAATTGTGTACATGGTAATAGGATTACTAGTTATGCTAATAAGTCTATTAGGCTTTATATATATAATATATAAGTGGAAGTCTACTAAATAGATAAGTTGCTATTTTCCACGTTTTTGTTATAATATACTCATTTATGATAGGTAGGTGGAGTCACACATGTCTCCTGATCCGATATTGTTGAATGTCTTTACTGATACTTCCACACCTGGAAGATCGGCTTTAATTATAGTTCTTTTAGTTGTCTTAATAATTTTATCGGCTTGTTTCTCGGCAACAGAAACGGCCTATTCGTCGTTGAATGAAATCCGGGTTAAGAACCTAGCTAAGATGAATGCCAACAAGAAAGGCGTTAAAAATGCGCGGAGAGTTTATAACCTTTATCAACGCTATTCGCAAGTAATTTCGACAATCTTAATTGGTAATAATATTGTTAACTTAGCGGCTAGTGCAATTGTCACTTACCTCTTTACTAACAGTTTAAATCTAGGTGGACAAGGGGTCTTATGGGCCACCATTGTTGTTTCTGTTGTGGTCATTATTTTTGGAGAAATCATCCCAAAGAATATTGCTAAGCTCTATCCAGAGAAAATTGCCAGTTGGATGTCAGTTCCACTCCAAATCATCTTATTTGTCTTTTATCCAATTACCATTTTGTTTTCAAAAGCGGCTGATCGGGCAGAAGAACATGTGGAAGAAAAAGGTGAGCATGTCACTGCTACCGAAGATGAGTTATTAGAGATTGTTGATACCATTGAAAAAGAGGGTGTCATTGAACAGGGTGAAAGTGAAATTATTAAAAGTGCCATTAACTTTGATGATAAAATCATCACTTCGGCGATGATTGATAAGTCAAAAGTCTTATATGTTTATGATACCATCGATTTTGAAAATTTAGTTCAAGTTATTAAAAATTGTCCTTATTCAAGAATTCCGGTTTATTCTAGAAAGAAAAAACAAGTGGTGGGTATTATCCGCCAAAGAGATGTTTTTGATATTTTGGCTAAAGATGACCCCAAGTATGTTTTTAATATTTATAAATTAATGCGGATTGCCAATGTGGTTTCCTATCGACGAATCCTTCCTTATGCTTTGGAAAAGATGCAAAAGCAAAGAGCCCATATGTTAATTGTGGTCGATAATATCAAAGAAAAAGACTTTCTGGGCATTGTTACGATGGAAGACTTATTAGAAGAATTAGTCGGTGAGATTTATGATGAAGGCGATAAATTACCAAAGAACGTGGTCGAAATTGGTCACCATATCTTTGAAGTTAAAGGTGATGTTTTAATTGAAGACTTTTTTGATGATTACCTAGATGATACCGATTATCCAAGAACTGAATGCACCACGATGGGGGATTGGATTAAACGCAAACTCAAAAAGAAGCCTCATGAAGGCGATGAAGTTATTCATGATAATATTAAAATAAAAGTAACTTCAGTTAAAGATGGTTATATCTCTGCGATGGAAGTTGAACAATTTACCAAACAAGATGACGATGATTATAAGTAATTATTGCGGGTTGTCTTTGGCGTGTTTTTTAGTGATGTAATTATTGAGTAAGATACCACCAATACCTAAGACTGCTGCAATCGCAAAGATAATCACAGATTTCCAAATTCGTCCCTCACTTAGGGAGTTTCCAGCCATTGTCGATGTGATGATGGCTGGTATTTTTGCAATTAAGATGATTCCTAAAAAACGAAGGAGTGAAATCCCGGTAAAGGGCACAAAATAAGTGAGCACATCTTTCGGCGTTCCAATGATGAAAAAGAGGACAAAAATAGTTGTATCCCTTTTCGAAGGATCTTTCATATATTTCAAGAATTTATATTGATCAATTTTAGGAGAATTAAGCAAGCGGTCAATATCGTTTTTACCAAGTTTTCTAACAATTAAAAAGACGATGGCAGAGCCGATTAATGAACCGAGCATACAAATGAGGGCGCCACCCCAAGTGCCATATAATATACCACATAAAACTTCTAAAGGTTCACCTGGAATAAAGGCAATTACTACTTGTAGAACCATAATAAAAGTCATGATGGCATAACCCCAGAACCCAAATTGGTCCAACCAAGCTTTAAAGTTAGCTCTGCCTTCTTCACTCGCTAGGGTTCTAAGATAAGGTAAACAAGCAATAGTAATGCCAACAAAAATGACTACTACAATTAGTATTCCAATGAGTTTTTTGCGGACTTCTTTATCCTGCAGTTTTTTCTTAATTTCTTCTAACATATTAGTATTATACATAAAAATGTTTGAGTATCTATTTATTTTGAATAATATTGAGGATTTTTTTGTATAAATCATTATGTAATAAGTAATGTTACTTTGTGGAATGAATGGAGTTTACTATTTTTATGCAATTATTTAATTGCGTTTTTGTCCGGAATAATATATAATATTTACGACAAGGAGAAGATTATGCGTACCCAAAACCAATCAAGAATTGAAGAAAGAATTATCAAGGCAGAATATGGTGCTGTTTTTGTTACCTCTGATTTTACTGATATTGCATCATTTGACTCGGCTAATCGGGTATTAAATAGACTTGTCAGTTATGAAAGACTGAAAAGAGTTATGCGAGGAATCTATTATAAACCAAAGTACAATTCTATTTTGAATGAATATATTGCGCCTACTCCAGATAATGTGGCAAAAGCAATTGCTCGTAATTATGGGTGGGATATCGCTCCTTCTGGGGAAGTGGCTATGAATATGCTGGGAATTTCCACCCAAGTTCCAACTGTCTGGTCCTATGTTTGTAACGGAGCATACAGAGAGTATTCTTATGGTAATATTCTGCTGAAATTTCAAAAAACTACAGGTAAAGAGATATCAAATTATTCTTACAATACGGTCTTAGTTATTCAAGCACTTAAAGCTTATGGAAAGACTAATATTAATGACAAAGTTATTTCCAAAATATCTAGGAAATTGTCTCAAAAGGATAAGCAAATCATGCTTGCAGAATCTAGGACGACAACAGCTTGGATATATGAAACTATCAAAAATATATGTAATTGGGAGACCATCAGATGAAAAACATTGCCAAATCTAGTGAAGAAGTAAGAAAAGATCTTTTTATAAATACCGCGAGTATGCTTGGTATTCGAGAGGCGATTGTTGAAAAGGATTTTTGGGTGTGTTGGATGCTGGATATCATCTTTCATGAATTACCATTCAAAGATTATTTTGCCTTTAAAGGCGGAACAAGTTTATCTAAAGGATATGGTCTAATAGAGAGATTTTCCGAGGATATTGATCTGATTCTTGATTGCAGATGCTTAGGGTATCAGCAAAGTGATTTATGGATTAAACGCTCTATTTCGGCACAAAATACATTTAATAAAAAGATAAATGGTAAAACAGCAGAGTTTATTTCTCAAGTATTAATGCCATCCATACAGCAAAAAGGCGAACAGGAATTGAAAACTTAGGTTTTATATTGATATTGATAGTCCCCAAACTCTGGTTTTTGAATATCCACATAGTTTCGCTGATGGCTCGATTTTGCCGGAGATTCGTTTAGAAGTGGGAGTTCTTGCTTCTTGGAATTTATTAGAAACAAGAGAAATATCATCTTATGTTGCGCAAAAATATGGAAGGTTATTCACTCAGCCAACTACAACCATTTTGATGGTAAAACCCGAACAAACTTTTTGGGAGAAGGCCACAATACTTCATCGTGAGGCAAATAGAATTAATGGCAACTTTCCTCAACGTTATTCGCGCCATTATTATGACCTGTATCGGCTTTCAAAATCGGAAGTTAAAGGAATTGCCTTCAAAGACTTCCGTACACTAAAAGATGTGGTTGAGTTTAAAGACAAGTTTTATCATTGTTCTTGGGCCAAATATTCCGACTGTTTGAATGGAAACTTTAGGTTAATTCCAGACAAAAAAACACTTGAAAAGATAAACCTTGATTATGTGAAAATGCAAAATATGCTTTTTGGTATAAAACCATCTATTAATGAAATAATAGAATGTTTGAAAAACCTAGAGACAGAAATAAATGGTATATATTTAAAAAATGGCGGAGAAATGGGGATTTGAACCCCAGCGCCTGTTACGGCCTATCGGTTTTCGAAACCGACCCCTTCAACCGCTTGGGTATTTCTCCGTGCCTTTGTTATTATACAATACTAGACACCCCCTTTTCTATAAGAATGATATTTTCCTAGTCATAGACTAGGATAAACGTGTTATAATAGATTAGTTAAAGGAGAATAGTTATGCCAAGTGATGTTGTTACTGAATTTCTAATTTATGTCCTTTTATTATTCGCACCTTTAGTAGCATATGGCATCTACTATTTTTACTCATCTTATATTAATCATAAAAACCATCTTGATACTGAGATTGGTGCCACTAAATTTAGAAAGTTTACCATTAAAATTGATTTTGCTGCGGGTATATATACCTTTATGTATCGAGGTAAGAATGCCCAAAACTTATCATATAATAAACAAAAGTTTGAGGAATTAATGGCTGATGATAATGATTTAAAAGCTTGGCATACTTGGTTACGCAAGGTTTTAAAGAATGAGACCGTCCCAAATGATTTAACAGTTAACATCAAACAAAAAGAACAAGGGCAGAACTCTTTAAAGATTTCCCTTGTCTCCTTAAGTGATGATAAAAATACTTTGTATTTACAAGGTGAATTTATTCCATTGACTGACTTTAGTAAAATCAGCCAAAATGCTGCGTTGGATGCTTTAGACTATCGGCCTAGAATCAATAATGTGCTGAAAGAAAGTAAATATCCAACCGGGACAGTTATTATGATTAACTTTAATCGTTATGAATTTGTCAAACGTAGGTATGCCACCAGTGGCTTACAAAAGTATTTAGGGGCGATTTGGAATTATCTAGCTACTTTAGATGATGGGACAACTACTGTCACTGGTCTATTTAAACTTGATACATTTTTAATCTATTCAAAGAATATTCGGACTAGAAAAGATGTTCAAGCTATGGTTTCAACCATTCTTAGTAAGGTCGATTCATATATAAGTGGGACCGGCTATGAAATCGAAGTTGATCCAAAAATTGGTTATTCTAGTTTTGGTGAGTTCTCCACTGGTTTTGAAATGGTGGCCAGGCAAGCCTATAGTGCTTCTGTGGTTGCTGTTGATAATAAAGTTGACATTAAACACTATGATAATGAGTTGGATAAAGCATATCAAAATGAACTTTGGCTCATTATGTTACTTAGAGAATCACTAAAAAAGAGCAATTTTCCTGTTATTAACCAAACCGTGGTTTCTTTGAATGAAGGTAATCAAATCGGTTCTTTCATCTATGTTGACTTTTCAACTACTAAGTTTAAGACTTTTGAAGCCGCTTATAAGATCGCTCTTGATAATGGTTTTGGTAGTGAACTCATTGAATGTATGTTGGATTTAATCATCAAGAAGTTTACTGGTAGTAAAGCCCAAAATCAGATTTTATATACCTATATTTCTTCACCAATGTTGGAGCAGGGAATTAATGCTTATAAAAAGAATAAGACTGCTCAAGGGTTAAGAATGGCGCTTGTCATTCGCGATTATGATGAATTAATTGAACATAAAGATTACTTAAGAGTCATTGGTAATGTTCCAACTTCTTTACAGTTAGGAATTGTGGCTTCAAACAAGATGGAAACAACAGTCCATCCTATCTTAAATAGTTTCACTTATGTCGTTATTCCAGAAGCAATCACGCGTGATATATTAGTTGATGATAAAGCCCTGGTGGCCTTTAAAAATATCTATGCGACTACTTCTGAATACAATCTAATCTCAATTGCTCGCGATGTTAATTCTTATGAAATAGCTGAATTCTTAAAAGAAAACAATAATATCTTCAATATGACTGGTCCAATCTTCGGTTTTGATCAATCAACCAAGAACTATTCAGTCCGGCGCTTTAAGAAGTTAATTGGAGAGAATGAAGAATAATAACGAGGAGGATTTATGGAAGTTAAAAAACGCCATTACCGTCTTTTGAATTTCTTGAGACCATTTGTTAAGAGTTTTTTCAAACATAAATATGGGTTTACTTCAGTCTTGCATCCTGAATTGAAAAACACTCCTTTCATCTTAGTTTCAAATCATGTCACACAAGTTGATCCAGTCTTGGTATCACTGGCTTTCAAACAACATATCTACTATGTCGCAACCGAGAATGTCTTTCAAAGAAAGTGGATCTCGAAACTTTTAGTTTACTTTTTTTCTCCGATTAAAAAGGTGAAAAATGAAGTTGATATTGGAACGATACGGGATATGATGTCTGTGGCTAAACAAGGCGGCAGTTTGGGCTTATTTTTAAGTGGGAATGCGACTTACTCGGGGGAAGAAGAATACATTCATAGTCCAATCGCAGGCTTAATTAAGAAACTGGGATTGCCTTTAGTCATTTATAATCTCTATGGCTGTTATGGCGTCGCACCACGTTGGGGCAATGAACTGAGAAAAGGTAAGTGCTTTGGTGATATAAGGCGAATAATTACACCAGAAGAATACTCTACAATGAGTAACGAAGAATTAGAAGAAATAATCCACCACGGGTTAGATGTTAAAGAAACCGACAAAGTTGAATCTGAACTTTATGATTGTCCTAATCGAGCAGAGTATCTAGAAAGAGCTTTATTTTGTTGCCCGGATTGTCACTCATTTCAAACTCTGAAAAGTGAAAAACATACCTTGAAATGTCTTAAATGTGGCTATGAGGTCACCTACGAAAAAGGCCTAAAACTCACTACAATTAAAGGAGAGAAAACTTTTGCACGTGTCAAAGAGTGGTATGATTTCGAGAAGAATTATGTGGCAAGTTATGACTTTCAAAGATATAATAAAATGGTAGTTCTAAAAGACAAAGGAATTACCATTCGTGATATCCATGAGAAGAGTGAGGCACAAGCCGGAACCATTGAGTTATATAATGATTCTTTACATGTAATAACAGATCAAGTTCTAGTTATTCCATTTACTGAGATAACTTCAATGGCAGCTCAAAGTAAGAATAATCTTTTAGTTAAAACTAAAACGGTAACTTACGAGATTAACGGCAATGTGCGAAGAAGTGCACTCGCATATTTAATGATTTTCTATTCAATTAAAAACAAGGAGGATGGCCAAGATGAGTCTAATCGTTTTTTGGGAATATAGTACTTGGGGCATTATTATTCAATTTGCAATTCTCGCAGCAATCTTACTATTAGCGAATACATTACGCAGGAAGATTCCTTTCTTTAGGAAATCCTTGTTACCAACCGCCGTCATTGGTGGCTTTATTGCTTTGGCTTTAAAGTACACCGGTATTTTCGATGGCATTATTACAACTGACTTTTTAGATAAAGTCACTTATCATACCATTGCTTTAGGCTTTATTGCCTTGGGTTTAAAGACAGCTTATGGTGCCAATAAAGTTAAAGAAAAGGGTGGCTTAGCTGTGAGTGGCGCTAGAAACGGACTAATCATCGTTGGTGGTTATGTCATTCAAGGTATTGTGGGCTTAGCTATCACATATTTCTTAGCTGCTACCTTTATGCCTGATTTATTTGCTTCAGCTGGCCTCTTACTCCCAATGGGTTTTGGCCAAGGTCCAGGTCAAGCCAATAACTATGGCACGATGTATGAATCTCAATTTGGCTTTGTCGGTGGACAATCCTTTGGTCTATCAATTGCTAGTTTAGGTTTCGTTTGGGCTTGTATTCCAGGCGTTATCTATATGAATATGTTACGGAGAAAAGGTAAGATTCCACCAGTTAAAGAAATACCTTACCAAGATTCAAAAGACCTAGAAGAAATGAAGGGAACAGGCTCTGAGTTACCACTTGTTGATGCTTGTGATAAAATGACCATTCAAATTGGTTTTGTCTTATTAACCTTTGGCTTAACTTTCCTCTTTATGTGGGGATTCGATAAACTGTTAATCGACAATGGCACTTTAGGCAACTTTGGTGTTAATACAGTACGCCCACTTATTTGGGGTTTCAACTTTATTTTTGGAACACTTTTTGCCATCCTTGTTCGCAAGATTATGGCTTGGATGCGGAAAAAGGGTGTGGCTAAGCGGGATTATATCTCCAACTTTATGATGAATAGAATTGCTGGTGTAGTTTTTGACTTCATGATTATTGCTTCCATTATGGCGATTGACATTTCAGTCTTAAAGAGCCTTTGGGTGCCTTTATTACTCGTTACAACCGCTGGTGGTTTTGTGACTTTATTTTATCTCAAGTTTATTGCTAAGCGCTTCTATAAAGGTTTTGAATATCCTGGTTTCTTTGTTATGTATGGTACTCAAACTGGAACTGCTTCAACTGGTATCGCTTTACTTCGTGAAGTTGATCCTAACTTTGAAACACCAGCCTCCCAAATTGTGGTTTCGGGTTCAGTCGGAGCCATGGTCTTTGGCTTTCCACTTATGTTACTGATGTCACTTGGCCCAAAACAACCAGGCTTGACTTTGATTATTTTGATTGTTTTCTTTGCTGTTTTAATGGTGGGTCTAAATTGGCGTTACATCTTCAAAAAAAGAAAACCAAAAGTAGATGCAGAAAAACATGAATAAGCTTTATGTTTTTGATATGGATGGGACATTAGTTGATTCAATGCCCATTTGGAAAGAAGAAGGAATTGTTACTTTAAAAGAAGCCGGAGTTTCTAATTACTTGGAAGTAATAGAAAACTTTAATCATATGACCGCTTTTGAAGTGGCTGGATTTGTGGCTGCCCATCATGAAAGCCCAGAAAGTGGTGCTAAGATTATCGCCGCTTGGAGAGCCAAGATGTTGACCCGTTATCTAACTGATATTCCTTTAAAAAGTGGAGTTAAAGAGTATTTAGAAAAACTTTATAAGAATGGGGATAGAATTGTTTTAGCCTCGGGCACACCGAAAAGATTATCGACTCAAGTCTTAACAAGACTTGGGATTCGCTCTTACTTCAGTGAACTCTATGATGAAGAGGTGCTTAATCTTCCTAAAAAAGACCCTCAATTCTTTGCTCAAATTGCTAAACTAGAAGGTTATAAGCCAAGTGATGTCACTTTATTAGATGATGCCATCTATGCAATCAAGGCTGCTAAAGAAGTAGGTTACCACACAATCGGAGTTTATGATGTAATATCGGATTGTTATAAACAAGAATTAAGTGAAGTTGCAGAACGTTATATTATGAGTTTTAAGGAGTTAATTTAGTGTCTTCGTAGCTCAGGGGATAGAGCGATCGCCTCCTAAGCGATAGGTCGGCGGTTCGATTCCGCCCGAGGACGCCAACTTAAAATAAAAGACTGATTTGAATCAGTCTTTTTTTAGTTATTTAGTTTTAGAATCATGGAGTTTTTCGGCATCACCCTTGGTTTTATCAGCAATAGGGTGGAATTGGTTGGCATATTGAGATGCATAATCCGGATTCTTGGTAGCCATCTTGCCTTTAAGGAGAATTCCGCGTTTTTTAGGATCATCGGCCCAAATAGCATCAGCTACATCAGCCCATAACTTGGCTTCATCCACACAACGATCGCAGAAGGCTTTAGCTGGTTCTGGACTTAATAAGTCAGTGGAATGAGCACCGGATTCTTTAACGATTCTAGTTAATTCACCTGGGTTATCTAAAACAGGGCATGGTCTTAGCATGTTTTTATTGAATGGTTGATGTCTTCGATAAGCCATAAATAATGGAGATTGATACGCTTCAAGCAAAGTCTTTTCTTTGACATTTGAATCAGAATAGTGAATGAAAGCACATGGCTCAACATCACCATTGGCATTAATGTGCAAATAAGCTCTACCACCAGCAATACAACCACCAACATAATCACCATCATTCCAGAAATCAAGGGCAAACAAAGGTCGAGTTTGGCGAATATGACGGACAAATTCATACATATGTTTTCTTTGTTCTGGTTTAGCAATTAAGGCTGGAACATTGATACAACCAACAGGCATATAAGTAAAGAACCAAGCAAACAATGCGCCTTCTTTAATCATCTCATCAATAAAGGCATCGCTGCCGATGACATCAGTATTAGCACTAGTGTAACAGCAAGAAATACCAAACATTAGTTTTCTAGCCTTCAACCGCTTCATAGCGGCAATAACGGCTTGATAAGTGCCTTTGCCTCTTCGAGCATCGGTGGCTTCTTCAAAACCTTCCACACTAATAGCTGGAACAAAGTTACCAACTTCTTTAATCTCATCAGCTAGTTCATCAGTGATAAAAGTCGCATTGGTAAATGAGAGGAAAGCACATTCTGGGTGATTGCGGCAAAGTTTCATGACATCTTTGTGTCTAACTAATGGCTCACCACCAGAAAGAATGTAGACATAAGTTCCCATCTTTTCACCTTGAGTGATGATATTATCTAATTCTTCATAGGTTAAGTTAAGTGCATGACCATATTCAACCGCCCAGCAGCCAATACACTTAAGGTTACAGGCTGAGGTTGGATCCATTAAGATGGCCCAAGGGACATTGCAATGATACTTTTCTTGATATTTTTCGGCAATAGGTGTGCCGATAACTGAACCATTGACAATGGCACCTTTAAAGAGCATCCGTCTTTGATTATCATCAATATCATTCCATAAAATATGGAGGAATTGATTCCAGTTATTATCCTTATCTTGAATCCCTTTCTCAACAATATTAATTTGACGTGAGATAGCATGTCCAGAAGGATCTAACTTTTTGATAGCTTTCAATAATTTAGGTAAATTAGTATCAAAATCCTTGTCTAAATAGTCATATGCCTTCATTAAAGTCACTTGTTTAGCTTTATCTTTCACGTTCATAAAATCGCCCCTTTCTTTTACTTATACTTCTAGTTTAACACTAAATAAAACAAGGCTTTTTGACTAAAACCTTGTTTTTATGTGGATTAGGACGATTTACCAAAATTGCGCAATTATTTGGAGTTAGTTACAGCCTGTAAAGATTCATTAATCGTGGCAGTAGTTAAGACATCTAGTTGGCGAGCAGTTGATTCAATATCAGCATTCATATGTTGCCAGCAAAAGCGAATTATATTACCTACAATAGCATAGTAGCAATAATCAACAATAGCATCGATGGCATGTTGAGGAACTTCGCCCTCAATAGATTTAGCGGCACAAAGAACATGTGATCTAATGGCATCTTTACCTACTTCAAGTGAACCTCGTGCTATAAAATTCATCGAAATCGAATCAACAATATGATAAACACTTTGTTCATTTTCTTTAAAAGCAGTGAGCAAAGCACAAATTGAATCGTAAGTAGACTGATAATTGGAATCTTTATCGCCAACAGCAAAATAAGAGACAAAACCACCGATAAAATCATTTAATAAAGCATAAATGTCCTCGTAGTGATAATAAAATGTGTTTGGGCTAATTCCACAATTCTTGACTAAAGCGGTCACAGTAATCTCGCTAAAAGGCATTTTGTGTAACATTTCCGCGAATGTATTGAGAATTGCATTTCTAGTTCCTAGTGCCATAAATAAGCCTCCTTACACCCTTAATTTGAGTATACACATAGACCAAAAACACTGTCAACCTTGAAATGCGGAAAGTTGACTTAAATGAATAAAATTACATTTTATTAAAAAAGTATTGCATTCCTACGATTTTTCATTATAATAGTTTTGTATTATAAATAAAATGTTTAGTATTACTAAACTTTGGGGAGGAGGAATAAAGATGATTGATATTGGCGAAAAACTCTGGCAACTAAGAACTAAAAATGGGTTGACATTAGAAGAGTTAGCATCGCGCTGTGAACTCACTAAAGGCTTCTTATCCCAACTCGAAAACAATATGACTTCACCTTCGATTTCAACCTTAAGCGATATCTTAGAAGCCTTAGGTACAACTCCGGCAGAATTCTTTAAAGAAAGTAAGGCCAATGGAGTTACCTTTGGTGAAGATGATTACTTTGAAGATAAAAGAGATGGCTATACCATAAATTGGATAGTCCCAGATGCTCAAAAAAGAGCCATGGAACCCTTAATTATTGAACTAGACGGGGAGGCCAAATCCTTTGAGATGGAACCCCACGAAGGGGAAGAATTTGGTTATGTCTTAAAAGGCAAAATAAAACTAGTTTTCCAAGATCATGAAGTTAAAGTTAATCAAGGTGAAACATTTTATGTTTCAGGTAGTAGCGATTATTACATTCAAAATACAACTAAAAGTAAAGCTAAAGTCTTATGGGTAGCTAACCCACCATCATTCTAAGGAGGTAACAACATGGTAGAAAATGAAAAGACCACTAAAAAGATTATTAAAGTGGCGAGAACTGAATCTAAACCTTTAATTGAACTCATCGGCGTTACCAAAGAATATGATGGTAACATTGTGCTCAAAGGTTTAAATTTAATAATTAATGAAAATGAATTTGTGACTCTACTAGGACCTTCGGGCTGCGGTAAAACTACAACTCTAAGAATTATTGGTGGCTTTGATTTACCAACTAGTGGTCAAGTCTTATTAGATGGGGTAGATTTAAAAGATTTACCAGCTTATAAAAGACCATCTAATACTGTCTTCCAAAAGTATGCTTTATTCCCTCATATGAATGTTTTTGAGAATGTGGCATTTGGGCTCAACATCAAAAATACTAATAACCAAAAACTTTCAACTAGAATCCTAAAGTTCTTTGGTTCCAAAAAGAAGGTTGCAACCACAGAACATATTTATAGTAAAGCGGAGATTAAATCGAAAGTTTATAAAATGCTGAAGTTGGTTGGGCTTGAAGGCTATGAAGAAAGAAATATCAATGCTCTTTCTGGTGGCCAACAACAACGGGTAGCAATAGCAAGAGCCTTAGTTAATGAACCAAAGGTGCTACTACTCGATGAACCACTTGGAGCTTTGGACTTAAAGTTAAGACAAGAAATGCAATATGAATTAAAAGAGATTCAAAGAAATACAGGTATTACCTTTATCTTTGTTACTCATGACCAAGAAGAAGCTTTAACGATGTCGGATAAAATTGTAGTTATGAAAGATGGTATCATCCAACAAATTGGTACACCCGAGGATGTCTACAATGAACCAGCTAATGACTTTGTGGCTAACTTCGTTGGTGAATCCAATATTGTAGAAGCGACTATGCCTAAAGATTACTTGGTTCACTTTGATGGTTTAGATATTACCTGTGTGGACCGGGGATTTAGTGAAAATGAAGCTGTTGAGGTTGTCATTCGGCCAGAAGATATCGACATTGTTCCGGAGAATGAAGGCTTATTTAATGGTGTTATTGATTATGTTATTTTCAAAGGTGTTCACTTTGAAATTGATGTGAAAACTGCTGATCGAATTTATACAGTACATACTACTGACTATCATCCTGAAGGTGAGAAAGTTGCTATTCGTTTTGGCCCAGAAGATATTCACGTTATGGCGAGGGAAAATGTATGAAAAGAACGCATAAACAACACGGGCATATAAGTGGATTTACCGTGATGGCCACCCCTTATTATGCCGTGGTCTTGTTGCTCATTTTACTCCCAGTCTTAATGATTGGAATTTATGCTTTCTTATCCAGTGATAGCACTTCCGGTATTCTTTATTTTAGTTTTGATAACTTCAGCAAGTTCTTTGCTTCTAAAGAAAACTTAATTGCTTTATGGAAGTCCTTAAAATTTGCTTTAATTGCGACTTTTATTTGTTTATTAATTGGTTACCCATTTGCTTATTTTCTGATGGGTTGCTCTAAAAGAGCAAGAACAGCTTTAGTACTACTGATAACTGCTCCAATGTGGATTAATATGCTTTTACGAGTGTACGCTATTCGCCAAATCTTTGATACTACGGGCGCAGTCAACAGTATCTTACGTTTATTTGGCATTGGCACTGTTGATTTCTTGGCTTATGATTTTACTACTATTGTGGGTCTGGTATATATTTATTTGCCATTTATGGTTATTCCAATTTATACCACCTTACAAAAGATTGATCATTTATATATTGAGGCTAGTCTTGATTTAGGCGCTAATCCAAAACAAGTGTTTAGTAAAATAATCTTACCATTATCGGTCCCAGGTATTTTATCGGGAGTTACGATGGTGTTACTGCCAACGGCGACAACCTTAGTTGTCCCACAATACTTATCCAAGAATAACTATGCTTTAATTGGTAACTTAATTGAGATGTACTTTAAGAATGCTGGTGATTGGGGTTATGGCGCGGCGATTGCGCTCATCCTCGGAGTAGTCATTATGGTCCTGGTCTACTTAGCTAACCGCTTTGATAAACTTAGTGACGACAAAACTAAAGTTTTTCATCCTAATATTCCGCGGGGGGTGAAGAAGAATGATTCATAAAAATAGTAAGAAAGCCAACCTCTATATTATCTTAGTTGTTGTGCTCATCTACATTCCTTTTATTCCTTTAATTCTTTTCTCCTTCAATTCGACTAGATCTTTGACTGAATTTAGTGGCTTCAGTCTACAATGGTATCAAAAAATGTGGAATGACCGTGAGATTGCACAGGCTATTATCAACACCTTCAGTTGTGCCATTATTGCCACCATTGTCTCAACATGTGTTGGAACGATAGGTGCTATTGCTTTATCTAGAACCGGCCGAAAGTTATTTAGAGAAGCTATCTTAAAGATTAATAATTTCCCAATTGTTAATCCAGAAATTGTCACAGCTGTGGCGATGCTCTTACTCTTCGTTTCTTTCTCGATTCCGACTGGTTATATTACGATGTTACTAGCGCATATTGCCTTCTGCACACCGTATGTGGTAGTAGCGGTCTATCCGAAAGTGAGGTCACTTGACCAAAATGTCATTGAAGCCGCTCAAGATTTAGGGGCGACGCCATGGCAAGCTATAACTAGGGTCTTGGTTCCTCAACTTAAAGGGGCAATTGTCGCTGCTGCAGCCATTGCCTTCACGATGTCCTTTGATGATTTCGTCATTTCTTACTTCACGAGTGGTGGAGTTAAAAATATCTCGATTTACTTATATACGACCAAACGGCGTGATCCATCAATCAATGCCTTGTCGAGTCTGATTACCTTGGGTATATCCATTGTGGTAATTGGCAATTTCATTCGCACAACTCATTTAGAGAAGAAAGCAAAAAAAATGGAGGTTCTTAAAAATGAAAAATCTAGGGAAAGTTAGTTTAGTTGGGGCACTTTTACTCAGTGTTTCACC
>Ga0265294_10004022_pt1 | contig 18521 bp, 20 predicted proteins | sample MunlanPumphouse3_FD_192504 | JGI IMG/M metagenome (GOLD analysis project Ga0265294, IMG submission 192504) | Groundwater microbial communities from a municipal landfill in Southern Ontario, Canada - Pumphouse #3 | ecosystem: Environmental > Aquatic > Deep subsurface > Groundwater | place...
TGTGGCAAATGCCATCCACTTTTTGGCCAAAAAAGATAAGATTACCGTGCAGCTTAGCAATCATGAAAACAAGCAGATGCTGCAACGCATCGGCATCAACAAAGTCTTTATCTGGGACGATCTGGGGGGATATATGCTGGCCGAAAACATCGCGGATCCGAATAATCTGAGCATTTACACCCAATTGGTGAAAAATGCAGAATCCAAAATCTGCACTTGCAAGATTACTGATGAGTTCTACGGCAAAGAATACGGCGAGCTCTACGATCATATTTATCAGGAAGAAGGGCACATTATGATCGGCCTTATGACCCGGGAGCCGGAGCTGGAGCTGGATACTATCTTTGATGACAATTCCTCTGCCATAGATCAGTTTATCAAGACCACCTTAAGCAAATCCCAAAAATTCTTTACCGAGAATAAAAGCAGCATCCGCTTCAATCCTCCCCGGCAGAGCATTATTCAGGATAGCGATCAGGCCATAATCCTGCGGTAGGAGGAATTATTATGAAAATCGAAACTCTGAAGAAAATCCGGATCTTTGATGGTCTTGGGGAAGATGAGCTCAGCTCGCTCATGCCCTATCTGAAAGTGGTGAATTTTGTCAAAGGCTCTTATGTGCTGAAAGAAGAAACAAAGGGCGAGCAAACCTTCATCCTGGTGAAAGGGAAAGTGCGTGTAACAAAAGACCTGGTAAAGGGCTTCGACGAGGATATTGCCTCCACCCAGAAGGTGCTGGCCACCCTCTCCGCAGACCTCCTGCCTACCTTTGGCGAAAACGGCATCCTGGGCCAGGCCCCCCGCAATGCCAATGTAATCGCCAGCGTGGATTGCCAGCTTTATACCCTCAGTAAACAGGATTTTGACCGCTTTGCCCAAGAAAACCACAAAGCTGCCTACTACATCATGAAAAACATCGCCCAAGTACTCAGCGAAAGACTGAATACCACCGATGAGAATCTGGTAAAACTGGCCACGGCTCTGTATATCGCCGTGCAGAATTAGCGTAGTGGCGGACTCCGTTCCGCCGACACCATCAAGCTTCAAACTCGCTCTGTCGGCGGAACGGAGTCCGCCAATACAGCGTAAATCACAATTAATAGTGCGGTGATACGATTTGAAATTTCACTTGATATCTTGTACGAGCTTATGAAAACGTAGCCGACGGCTGTTGAAGTCCATTCCGGCCGTTATTAACGCTAACACTAAAATAATCGAAGCCGGATTGAACTCCAAGGCCTTTCATTGTCCGTAGCGAAAATGTGTGTTTCAGTCGAGATAGATAGCAAATCCTATATGTATTTGATCCTTTCTCCCTCTCTCCAAAGCGTCGATCATGTCTTTATCTAGCCTTAATCAAGCGTTAAGAATTAACGCTTGATTAAGGCTAGATAGACATGTGATCAAGTGGCTCAAATGAGCAAGGAGAACCCAAGAATGCTGGTTTATCCGGATGAAAAAGACTCTCTTTGCCGCTTGAAGTCCAAAGTGCCGCTAAACTTATGGTAAATCGATAGTTATCTTAGGAACTTTGAACTCCAAGACTCACACGATCCGCGCGATCTGTATTAGATCATCATCATCATTCATATTCAGGACTTGGGTTTTCGCCCAAAACCCCTACAACCACATATGCAGGGCTTGGGTTTTCGCCCAAAACCCCTAGCTTTTTAATCCAACAAATCCTCTCGATCCGCCCGATCTGTATTCTATCATCATCATTCATATTCAGGACTTGTCTAAAATAGCGCCCCGTTCTCGCTTTGCAGGTATTAGGCCTGGATAATACGGATTGGAATAGGCTTTGGCCACTTATTCAGCTTAAAGTGCATAAGAAAGTGGCATGACTTGGGGAGAGGAATTGAACAGTCTCGGCAATCCAGGGGATGAAAGAGTAAAATTAGCTTATGATAAAAAGGAGACTGTGCAAGGAGTTTCGATTATTCTCCAAGCACTTAGCCCAGTTTTTCTAAGGTGCATCTGGCATACTCTCTTTTGTAAAAAGAAATGATCGATAAAGGCAAGTATATTCTTCGTGATGATTTGCTAGATGACCAAGCTAAATATCTGCTAAACTTGTCAAGAAAAGCTCGCCTGGAAAGATCTTGACCTGCTTTTCTCTCAGACTACAGGGGAAACAGCCTAATGTTGTTCGCTGTTTTGAGCGGTCTTGAAACCCCCATCCAGAATACTGCGTTATCTTTTACTTGACATAATACTCAAGTCTTGAAACTAATACTTTAGTTAAAGAATATGAAAGAGGAAAGATGGCTGAGATTATAATTTCACAAGCAGAAGCAGATAGCTTGTTCCAGATGCCTAAAGCGCGTTCGGACGATCATACGCATGATTTCCCACTTCCTGGCGAAAATGTGAGTATCAATCTGCAATCTACTGATGGCAGGGAGCGTTTTATCCTTGATATATCACGTGGCAAGATCGAAATTAAAAAAGCTACTTATCAATCCCGTTATCATAAAATTATTATTCTTAATCGGCTGGATATAGCTGGCCTCCTCATACAAATCCAGATGGTTCAATAGTAGATTGCCCACATATCCATAAATATAAAGAAGGATATGGCGATAAATGGGCTTATCCTCTACCGGATGCTTTCTCAAAAACAGAGAATCTTCTACAAGTTCTTGATGAGTTTATGCTCTACAATAATGTTATCGATAGCCCAATTTTTAGCGGAGGTGTAATATGAGCTTAATTGAAGTGAAAAACCTGGTTAACCAATACTCTACATGGCTAAAGGATAAGACCGCATTGCGGGCAGTGAATGATCATGTGGAAATTACTACGCCCTTTTTAGATAGACATAACGATCAGATACAGATATACGTAAAAAAACATAACAACGGCTTTATCCTTACCGATGATGGCTATACGATTAATGATCTTGAAACATCAGGCTGTGAGATAAATACAGAGAAGCGAAAAGCAATATTATTCCAAACTCTTAATGGCTTTGGAGTGAAGAATCTAAATAGTGAGCTATCCATCTTAACCAATGAATCTCGTTTTCCTCAGATGAAGCATAACCTAATTCAGGCAATACTTGCTGTGAACGACATTTTCTATACTGCCTCTGCAGTTGTAACAAGCCTGTTTCTGGAAGATGTTCAAGCTTGGATGGATGAAAACGAAATCCGCTACACGCCCAAAGTTAATTTTGCGGGGAAAAGTGGGTTTCAGCATAATTATGATTTTGTAATCCCAAAATCCCATGTAGCCCCGGAACGCATTATCAAAGCAATGAATAATCCTGATAAACCTCAAATCCAGAACCTGATCTTTTCCTGGCAGGATACACAGCTTATCCGTCCTGAAAATTCAATCCTCTATGCCATCCTAAATGATGCAAACACATTAAGTAACCCAGTCATAGAAGCATTAGCAAACTATGAGGTTGAACCCTTTCTATGGAGTTGCAAAGACCAGTACATCTCGAAGCTAAATGCCTGAATGAGTCACGTCTCAACTGTTGGCGTAACGTCCAACTCATAGTTTCCAGATAGATAAAGATATCCTGCTTTATCCATAAACTGCGGGTATCTTTCTGCCTCATAGACCCATACAAGCACTGTGACAGGTGATGTGCATTTGCTAAAATGGGCGAGACTTTGTAGTCTCCCAGGCTCAAAATTCAAATTCAGACAAAAAAAGCTTGACATGGCTTATATCCCTGATATTTAGATACATATCGCATCTTTAATAAAAAATAGACGAGATAAACGAAACATGCTAAGGAGTTAGCAAATGCTAAAAATTGAACATTACAAGAATCTGGAACAGCTTGAGCAAGTAGTCGCAAAAACTGCGTTGATAGACTTTCTTCATACCCATCTTAATCGCTTTCGGGACAGCAAATCTGCCATAGAGAAAGCGCTTGATTATGTCTTCAGCGAGGATATCGGACGCGGCGGATACATCCTTCTGGCTCTGGATGATGAACTCTTGGTGGGAGCCGTGGTGATGACCTATACTGGTATGTCTGAATTCATCCCGGAGTATTATCTGGTCTATATCGCGGTGGATGCCAGCAGGCGTGGACAGGGAATAGGCGGTAAGCTGCTCGAGAAAACCTTTGCAGTGGCGGATGGCGATATTGCCCTGCATGTGGAGCCGGACAATCCGGCCATAAGCCTGTACGAACGCCTGGGATTCACCACAAAATACGCTGAGATGCGTTGGAAGAAGAGCTGAAGATGGCACGTCTGAAAGTTCATGTTGATCGCCTCATTGAAAATATCGAGACGATCACCGCCTTTATGCGCAAGCATGAAAAGGAATGGTCTCTGGTCGTAAAAGTATTGGGCACGGATAAAGCGGTATTGGCCAAGATCTTACAACATCCGGCCGTGCTGGGGACACATTCGATTGCTGTCTCTCAATGGAAATCCCTGCGCCTGATCAAAGAGCTGAATCCCACGCTTCGAACCATGTATATCAAGCCACCGTCCATAAAAAACGTGGCTGAGATCGTAAAGTATGCGGATATCTCTCTAAACAGCACGATAGCAACCATCAAAGCTCTCAGTGGCGAGGCAGTGAAGCAGGATAAAATGCATCAGATCATCGTGATGGTGGAAATGGGAGAATTGCGGGAAGGCATCAAACGCGAGGGCTTGATCGAATTCTATAACAAGATTTTCAAATTACCGAAGCTGCAAGTGATCGGGATCGGCACCAATCTGGGCTGCATGTATGGCATTCAGCCTACTTACGACAAGCTGATCCAACTGGTGCTTTTTGAACAGATCATCGAAGCCAAGTTCAAGCGCAGCATAGAATTGGTCTCTGGAGCCACCAGCATCACCATGCCTATCATGGAGCGGGGCAAAGTCCCTAAGGGGATCAATCATTTCCGCATCGGAGAAGCCGCCTTTTTGGGTACTTCTCCCTTGCAAAACAAACCCATCCTTGGCCTGAATACCGGTGCTTTTACCTTTGAGGCAAGCATTGTGGAGCTGTACAAAAAGGCAAATCAGCCAGACGGAATCATCAGCGATGCTGCGATAGGCAATACAGCGGAAGATACTTTAGATGATAACGAGAACACCAGTTACAGAGCTATCATGGATTTTGGTGTCTTGGATGTAGATGCCGAACACCTGATTCCGGAAGACCCCGAGATGTATTTCTTTGGCAATAGCAGCGACCTCACGGTGTATGATCTGGGAGATAATCCCCGCGGCTATAAGACAGGCGATACGATCAAATTCCGCCTCAAATATATGGCGGTGGCGAAATTGATGTATTCACGATTTGTGGAAAAAGAGATCATTAATTAATGTAGAATTTATGATGTAGAATGTAGAATTAAGCTCAGATCCTCCAATAATTCTACATTTTAAATTCTACATTCTACATTAATTCTTCTTCTCCTTTGGATGTCTTGATGATTGCAGTCAAGATTCGGATTATCTCATCGATATCTTCTTTGAGGGCTATGGAAAGTTAATGTAGAATTTATGATGTAGAATGTAGAATTAAGCTCAGATCCTCCAATAATTCTACATTTTAAATTCTACATTCTACATTAATTCTTCTTCTCCTTTGGATGTCTTGATGATTGCGGTCAAGATTCGGATTATCTCATCGATATCTTCTTTGAGGGCTATGAAAAGTTAATGTAGAATTTATGATGTAGAATGTAGAATTAAGCTCAGATCCTCCAATAATTCTACATTTTACATTCTACATTCTACATCAATCCTTCTTCTCCCTTTCCTTCTTCAGCTTCTCCAATTGCGGTTTCACATGTGTCTCATAGCAAGTCGGGCAGATGGAGTGGGAGAACATGGTATCGGTATGATCGGAGATATAGCTTTCCACTTCCTGCCAATAGTTTTTATCAGCACGAATCTTTTTGCAATAGGAGCAGATCGGGATGAGCTTTTCCAGCGAGCGTATTTGTTTGGCGGCTGCCTCTAATTCCTGACGCTGTTTCTCCATACGCAGAGCACTCTTCACCCTTTGCACGAGCTCAAGATTGGAAAAAGGCTTGCTGATGTAGTCCATTGCGCCCAGCTCAAAACTGCGGGCCAGGGGCTCCATATTTTCATCCAAAGCGGCTGCGGTGATCATGATGATGGGGATGTCTTCCAGGGCGGGATCCTGTTTGATCCATTCCAGCACATCATAACCGCTAAAGCCTGGCATCATGATATCCAGCAGCAGCAGATCAGGGCGATTGTGGGTGAGCTCATCCATCATGGATTTGCCGCTAAAATACAATTTCAGGTTATGAAATCCGGCTTGATTGAGCACGGTTTTGATGAGTTTGAGATTGATCTCGTCGTCGTCCGACACGTAGATCATCATGTCTTTAAGCTCTTCCATTTTATACATAGTAGGCTACCTTTCTTTCTTGTATTCTTCTGCGTAGATAAACATCTCTTCCAGCGTCCTAAAGCGGTCAAAGAGCGAGATGGCTTCTTGCAGTTGATTGTCTTGAGAGATGGAAATCTTGTAAGATTCCAGATCCCCGTGCACCTTGCGCACCAGCTCACTTTTGATGCTGCTTTCGATGAAGGCGCGGGTGCTGTCCAGGTCTGCAGCACTGTAGCTGATATCCTGGGCTCTGGCATATTCGAGGAAGTCAGTCATGATCTCAGCGGTGATTCTGGGGTTTTTAGAAATCTGGTGATCATGATTCACCAAATAATCCACGGCGTAGTTAAAGAATACATTCTTGCGTCTGAGGTCCACTCCGAATCTGGTGAGCAGATCGTTGTCGATTACGATATCCGGAGTAATGCCGCCACCGCCATACACTTCGCGTCCCTGGGAGGTATAATAAACCTGGTTGTGGCTATCTTCACTTTCCTTTTTCAGATCTTCATCCGTCACCTGTTTGCCGGTGAGCAGCTTATCATTACTCATTTTATGGATGCAGCGTCCGCTTTTGATATAGTAATAAGAGGTGGTGATCTTGATGCCGTTGCCATTGGAGAGCGGAAGGAGCTGTTGCACACTGCCTTTGCCGAAGGTGTTTTTTCCCACGACCAGTCCCTTGTCCCAATCCTGCAAGCTGCCGGCAAAGATTTCGGAGGCAGAGGCGGAGGCTTCGTTCACCAAGACGATGATGGGATAATTGCGTTCTTTGCTATTGTATCTGGTATAAAGAGCGTCCTGACGGGTGCGGCCTTTGGTTTCCACCACCAGTTTATGATAGCCGATAAATTCATTTACCGTATCCACAGCCTGGTCCAGGAGTCCGCCGGGATTGAATCTGAGATCGATAATCAGGCCTGTGATGCCGGCAGTTTCCAGATCGCCCAAGGCCGTGCGCAGATCAGAGGTGGTATTCTCATTGAACTGGCTGATGCGGATGTAGCCGGCGCCGTTGTCCATCTTGAAGCTATAAGGAACGCTGTTGATTTTGATGTTTTCGCGCACAATGGTAAAATCTATGAGATCCGGGATGCCGGGGCGAGCGATGGTGATGATCACTGTAGTGCCTACATCACCGCGCATTTTCTTGATCGATTCATCGGTAGTAACGCCCACGACGTTTTCACCGTCCACCTTGACGATCTTATCGCCAGCGGTGATGCCCATTCTAAAGGCTGGTGTACCTTCGATGGGGGAGACCACGGTGATGTATTCTCCGATCTTATCGATCTGGATGCCCAGCCCGCCAAAAGAGCCGCGGGTGCTGGTGGTGAACTCTGTAAATTGATCTGCGGTGAAGTAATTGGTATGCGGATCCGTGGAGTTTAACATGCCTTTGATGGCCGCTTCGATCAATTCTTCATCGGAGAGATCGGTCACATAATTCTGTTTGAGTTTTTGCAAAACTTCGCTAAAAAGCTGAATCTGACTATATATGTTTCCCGCCGCAGGGCTTGATTGGGCATAGGCGTTTGTCGCTATCATTAGCAGCGTGGCGGTCAGTAGCCAGACGCTCGCGATAGTGATAAGTGCAGTGCGTTGTTTAGGCTTCATGCTATTGGTCTCCTATCAGAAATTTAGTGCCCGGATGATCTGATTATGAATCAGCTCTGGAGCGTTTAAGGCATCCAATACAAGATATCTGGATGCGTGTTTTTTGGCAATGAATAAAAACTGTTCTCTTACCTTTCTATGAAAAGAGATATCCTCCTGCTCCAATCTATCTAAATCCCGATGCTCGATCCGGCTGAGACCGGCCTCTGCGGGAAGGTCAAGCAGCACAGTGAGATCTGGGACGGTATGAAAGGTAGCGAAGCTATTTAGCAGCTCTATTACCTGAGAATCCAAGGCTCTGGCCGCTCCTTGATAGGCGCAAGTGCTATCGTAATAGCGATCTGAGATCACGATCTTGCCGGCAGCCAGGGCGGGCAGGATGAGCTCGCCAGTGTGCTGAGCGCGAGAGGCACTATAGAGCAGAAGCTCCGCCTCGGGCAACATCTCAGCGCAGAGTGGGTCCAGCAGGATCTTGCGGATGGCCTCCGCGATGGGGGTGCCACCTGGCTCGCGGGTGCTGAGGTGCGGTATTTGCTGCTCGGTAAGATAATCCACGAGCAGCTTGATCTGGGTGCTTTTTCCGCTACCCTCGATTCCTTCAAAAGTGATAAATTTTCCACGCATAGCTTTTCCCCTTAGATGATGGTATCATGCAGATAGTGCAGATCATCGCGTTGGGGATTGTCGATCAGATAATGCGCTCCCCGGCTTTCTTTGCGGGAGAGGGCACTGCGGATCACGGCGATGGCGATTACGGCCATATTCCGGGTTTCCACCACTTCTCTGCGCACCGAATTGTGTTGATAAAAGTTATTGATTTCGTTGTAGATATTTTCCATACGCGAGAGGGCATATTTGAGCAGGCGGCGCGAACGGCGGATGCCCACATAGCCTTGCATGATGGTGCCGATGATCTCCCGGTTGTGCGAGATCACCACCCATTCATTTTCGTTAAAATCTCCCATCAGCCGCCACTGCGGAATCTTGGGGAATTCCACCTTTTCTTCGATCAAAGGATGATTGGCGGCGTTATAGGCGGTGACCAGTGCTTCCAAAAGGGAATTTGAGGCCAGACGGTTTGCTCCATGCAGGCCGGTGCAGGCCACTTCGCCAGCGGCAAAGAGATTGCGGATATCGGTGAGTCCATCGATGGTGGCGATCACCCCTCCACAGAAGTAATGTGCGGCAGGTGCCACGGGAATGGGCTCGCGGGTGAAATCTATCCCGCGCTCTTTCAAGCGATTGCCGATGAAGGGAAAGTGTTTTTTGAGATGATCCGCGGGAATCTTGGTGGCATCCAGCCAGCAAAACTTTTCGCCTCTGCGTTTGAGCTCGCTATCGATAGCGCGGGAGACTATATCACGTGGGGCCAGGTTTCCTTTGGGATGGTAGTTCTGCATAAAGGTGCTGCCATCGGATAAGCGCAGGATCGCCCCTTCGCCCCGCACCGCTTCTGAGATCAGGAAGGTATCGCCTTCCGGGCTCCAAAACGCAGTGGGATGAAATTGGACGAATTCCATATTAGCCAGCCTGCCGCCAGCCAGACGGGCCATGGCCATGCCATCTCCAGTGGCCACATCGGGATTGGTATTGTGGTTGTATATCTGCGAGGCACCACCAGTGGCCAGCATGGTCTTGTGGGCCTTGAAGATATCCACGTGGTGACTCACGGAATCCAAGACATAAGCGCCCCAGCAGGAAATGCCGGGGATGAAAGCATCGTCATTGGTCACATGGTGTTGGGTGATCAGGTCGATCGCGATGCGGTTTTCATAGATATCGATATTGGGGTTTGCCCGGCAGCTTTGGATCAGCGCTTCCATAATCTGATGGCCGGTGCTATCTGCGGCATAGGCTACCCGGCGATGGGTGTGCCCGCCTTCCATGGTGAGAGAAAGATTTTCCAGGCGGCTGTCATAAGCATCGTCCCGGCGGGTAAAATCTGTGCCCAGATCGATCAGATATTGGATCAGCTTGGGACCCTGTTCGATAATCTGGCTGATCACCTGCTTTTTGCCCAGATTGGCACCAGCGCTGAAGGTGTCTTCTATGTGTTCGGCAAAGGAATCTGTGGCATCCAAGACAGCCGCTATACCGCCTTGAGCGTAATCTGTATTGCAATCGTAAAGACCGCTTTTGCTGATCACTGCCACTTTGCCCCGGCGGGCTACCTGCAAAGCGAAAATCAGGCCGGCTATACCGCTGCCCAATACCAAATAGTCATATTCATGAGTCATGTTGATTCCCTTGTAAGGTGATGATTTTTCCCATCACAATGGCGTCTTCATCGGGATCGCTGTAATAAGTTTTGCGTATTCCCAGAGACATAAAACCATGTTTTTCATAGAGCTTGAGGGCAGGGCTATTGCTGCGCCTCACATCCAGAAAGAAGCGGGTGCAGCCGCTCTGAATGAGTTCGCGCATGCTTTGCAGCAGCAGATATTCTCCATGTCCCTGTCTGCATTTATCCGGGTCTATGGCAAAATTCAGGATTACAGCTTCATCCAGGACCACGTGATATAAGATATAGCCGCAGAGCACGCTATCCACGTCCAAAGCCCTGGCATGCGCAATCACTTCTTCGCTGAAGGCCTGTAGAGGCCAGGGATCTCTGAAAGAGCGGTTTTCGATCTCAAAAACCTGGGGTAGATCAGCCCTTGTGAGCGTGTGAACAAGCCGCTGCATCTATCTTACATCTTTTCCGGTGCAGAGATTCCCATCAGTTCAAAGACGATAAGCATCACCTTTTTCACCGTATCCAGTAGCATCAGCCGGGCTCGTGAAAGGTCTTTGCTTTTGGTGCTCACGATCTGATAGCGGGCATAATATTTATGAATCATGGCCGACAGCTCTTCCAGATAGGTGGGGAGGCGGTGTGGCTCTCTGTAAGTGGCGATCAGGCCAAGCAGCTCCGGCAAATCCGAGAGCTTTTGGATGATGGCCAGCTCTTCGGTTTTATTGAGCTTTGCCAGGAATTCTTTTTTGAAGTGTTTGGGCCAAATCTTTTCTTTCTTGGCCTTTTTGATGATGCTGCAGATTCTGGCATGAGCGTATTGGCAATAGTACACGGGATTCTCGTTACTTTGCTGCATAGCCAGTTCCAGATCAAAATTAAGATGGGCATTGGCTTTCCGGGCGATGAAGAAAAAGCGGGAGGCGTCTTTGCCCACCACGCTGATCAGATCATCCATAGTCACGATCTTGCCAGCTCGTTTGCTCATCTTGACCCGTTCGCCGCTTTCAAAAAGATTCACCTGTTGCAGATAGATGATTTCCAGCATATCCTCGTCATAGCCCAAAGCCTTGAAAGCCGCTTTGATTCTGGGCACATAGCCATGATGATCGGGGCCGAAAATATCGATCAGGGTGGTAAATCCTCTTTGGATTTTGGTGAGATGATAGGCCAGATCCGGCACAAAATAAGTGATGGAGCCATCTGATTTCATCAGGACTCTATCCTTATCGTCACCGAATTTTGTGGAGGCAAACCAGACCGCGTCATCTTTTTCAAAGGTGCAATCCGCTTCGGTAAGATAGGAGAGCACTTCTTCCACCACGCCTTCTGAGCGCAGGGTCTTTTCCGAAACCCAGCCGTCGAAGACCACATCAAAGTGTTCCAGTGAATTCCTTTGCATTTCCAAAATCTCAGCCAGGGCAAATTCTTTCAGATGTTCCATACGGTCTTTTTCGGTCATCATAAATACTCGCACACCTTCAGTGGCGTTGAGCTTTTGAGCCAAATGCTTTACGTATTCACCGTGATAGGCTTCATAGGGGAATTCCCCTATTTTCTCGCCATGCAGCTCGCGCAATCTGAGCTCCAGCGATTCGGCCAGGATATCCACCTGGTTGCCAGCGTCGTTGATGTAAAACTCCCGGGAAGGGGCATAGCCCACCTTCTTCATCACCCGGTAAAGGGTGTCTCCAAAGGCTGCAGCTCTGGCATTTACGATGTTCAGAGGGCCGGTGGGATTGGCTGAAATAAACTCGATCAGGATCTTTTCGGCCTTGCCAAAATCAGAGATGGCAAAGTCTGCTCCAGCTTTGTAGATCTCCCAAAATATCCTCTGGAAAAAGGCGGCGGACATATGAAAATTGATAAAGCCGGGGCCGGCGATCTCTATCTTCTTGTAATCCTTATTCTTTTTCAGAGTCTTGATGAGCCCTTCTGCGAGGGCTTTGGGAGATTTCTTGTTCTCTTTGGCCAAGATCAAGGCGCAATTTGTGGAATAGTCACCATGCTCTGCAATATTGGGGGTTTCCACGCTGAATTCCTTGGCGTGGGAAATCTCCAATTTATCCAGGCTCTCCAGCAGGTGAGCGTGTATAATGTCTTTGATCATTGAATTTCCTCATTGGGATCACGGTTTTTCACTTTTTCAAAAAGCTCATCTATTTTGTAGTAATCACGGGTCTGCGGCAGGAATATATGCACCACGATATCACCGATATCGATCAAAATCCACTGTCCGGATTCCACACCTTCTTTGCTGAGAACTTTGAGATGATTCTCTTTGGCCATATCTACCAGATAGCTGGCGATAGCCTTGTTATGCAGATCAGCACTGCCTTCACAAACCACGATTACATCTGTGTAATCGGTTTTGCCTTGCACCTCATAGACGCGCACATTCTCGGCTTTCTTGTCGGATAGCCACTCCAGGATAGCTTCAAGCTTGATATTGTCCTGCAATATCTCCTCCATTTTACTTCGTAAATTGTTCAAAATCACGTCCGACGATGATATCAAAATCCGCGCTGTGATATTCATTCAGCGCACTCGTCCAACGCTGGATACCAGTCATTTTCTGTAATCTCAGCAGGTCATGTTTGTCCCCTTTCCGCATCACAATAATAGACTTATCGTAGATGGGCCTGGGGGTATTTCCCATGCTGATCACATCGATATTCTTGTGCTTTAGAGCAGCGGCAAAATCTGAGGCCAATTGATCATAACCGCAGCCATTTAACACAATCACCTTGATCGCCGGCAGTTGATCTTCACCATAGGCATAGTCGTCGATTGTGTCTTCACCTTTGCGAAAAACGGCGAAAACCAAGATCAGAACAAGCGCAAGTGCTAAAGCGGCGTAGATCAACCATGCTTTTGAAGACCACTTTTTAGCAGGTGGCTTTGTTGTCAAATCTAACTGTTCATTCATCGCGGGAAATCTGCCTCAAAATCTCTTGTCTTAGTCTCTTATAGCTGGATTCGAAGGCCTCTGGGATCACTCTTTCTCCGCCCACCACGCTCATGAAATTGCTGTCTCCATTCCAGCGTGGCACCATATGGATATGCAGATGTTCGGCAATTCCGGCTCCTGCGGCAGAGCCCAGGTTGATTCCGATATTTATGCCTTCACAACGGTAAGCCTGGTGATAAGTGCGCTCGCACACCCGGATCAGCTCACAAGCTTCCTGCCAGGTTTCAGGGGTTAGATCAGCGATTTTGCTTTCGTGAGCATAGGGCACGATCATCAGATGGCCGTTGTTGTAAGGATAGCGGTTCAGCATGATGTAGCAGGCTTTGCCTCTATATAAGATGAGATTATCCTCGTCATGCTCATGGTCGCGGGCACGGCACATCACGCAATCATCGGGCTTTTCACCCATAATATAGTCTATGCGCCAGGGGGAATACAGGTATTTTTTACTCATGACCTTGTTCTTTGATTTTCCTGGAGCCGTAGTCCAGGGTCTGGTAATCTTTGATCAAGCTATCCACTACGAGGTTGTGTCCCAAGAGAGTGCAATTCTTGGAGATCACCGCATTCTCGAGATAGCAAGCAGGCCCCAGCACCACGCCGCTACCGATGGTGGTCTTACCCTTCAGCACACAGCCCTGGCCGATCTCCACATCGGCAGAGATCTCGACATCATCAGCGATGTAGATGGTGGCAGGATTGTGCATCATAACCCCGCTATTGAGCCATTTTTTGCGGGTTTTATCCACGTAGATGTTTTCCAATTCGGCGAGCTGCTCCTGGGAATTTACCCCGGATACTTCCATCAGGTCTTCCAGGATCAGGTTTTCCACTTTCTCACCTTCTTGATACAAAATGGACAGGGTATCGGTAAGATAGTATTCCTTTTGCTCGTTGTCGTTCGTCATCCTGGCCAGGGCTTGGAACAGCTTATCGGCTTGATAGCAATAGATTCCGGTATTCCATTCCTGGATTTTGCGCTGCTCATCGCTGGCATCTTTGTATTCCACGATGCCTTTGATCTGGCCTTTTTCATCGCGCAGCATCCGGCCATATTTTCCTGCATCTTCCAAGATGGCGGTGAGGACGGTAACTGCGGCGCCGGAGCTCTGATGCCTGGCATAGAGCGCTCGCACAGTCTCGCTAAAGAGCAGAGGCACATCACCACAGAGGATCAGGATGTCTCCGCTAAAATCTTTTAGAGCCGGCATTGCCATTTGCACGGCGTGTCCGGTTCCCAGTTGTTCAGTTTGCTCCACAAAGCTCAGTCTCTCATTATAGTTCAGTGCGGCGATCACGGTGTCTTTTTTCCAGCCCACCACCACGGCTATTTTGGTGCAATCCAGCTCCAGGGCGGTATCTACCACACGTTGGACCATTGCTTTATCCGCAAGCGGGAAGGTTACTTTGGCGCGTTCTGATTTCATGCGGGTGCCTTTTCCGGCTGCCAGCACTATCGCTGCAAGTGGCTTCATGTATTTCCTCCGGCTGAGCTCATCAGCTCTTGTCTTAGCTCAGATATCGTTTTATTTAGTTTGGGATGCATCGCATCTGGTGCGATTTCAGTTAAAAGTTCCAAAACAAAAAGTCTGTTGTGCAGATCGTAATGCGGCACAATCAGCTTTTCGGTTTCTATCATCATATCCTGGATCAAAAGTATGTCAAGATCAATAATGCGCGGCCCCCACTTTTGCCCGCGCTGGCGTCCCATCTGCTTTTCGATATTCAGCAAGGTGCTCAGCATATCTTCAGGAGCCAGGGGGCTTTGTAGCTTCAGCACCTGGTTGAAAAAATCATCCTGATCGGTCTTGCCATAGGGCTTGGTGCGCTGCAGACTGGATATCTTTAAGACTTGAAGCTCCGGCAGCGCGGCAATATGCTGCAAGGCAAGCTTTAGCTGCCCGGCGGGATCGTTCATATTCGAGCCCAGAAGCAGATAGTAGATCAGTTTCGGTGCCTGCATATCTCTACTTCCACACTTTTCAGGCTGCCCTGTATGGGCACGGAAGGTTTTTGGATGCATATCTTTAGCTTTGTAAGCAGGGCAAAATCCTCAATCAGTTTATCGGCAATGGTATTGGCGCAACTCTCCAAGAGCTGAAATTGCTGGCTTTCCATGATCTCGCGGATCACGGCATAGACCTTGGTGTAATCCACGGTGTCCTCCAGGCTCTGAATTTTGCCGTCCAGCGCATCATCCGTATAAAGGGTGGCCGATACCACAAAACGCTGTCCCAGGCTGCGCTCTTCCACATGAACTCCGTGAAATCCATAGAATACCATCTCATTTATGCTAATCTTCACAATTTCCTCACAATCTCAATTTGGAATCTCTGTTCCCAGTGCTTATCAAACAATCTGATAACAAAAAAGCTAAGCCCCATTGCCAAAAAAGCAAGGATTATGCTTGGCAATTCCGCCAGAAACCGGTTTGCGATCAGAAAACCCAGCATCAGAAATACCACGGGCAGGCCAAAGATCAAAAGGCTGGCCAACACCCGGCCTTCTGCAGAGACGCTCAGCTCTACTTCATCGCCCACTTGCAGGGGAAGTCCGGTGGGGATCTGAAACACTGCGGGAGTGTTCTGGGAAAAGCAGATACCATGCAGGCTACAGCTTTCGCAGCCTCCGCCGCGCACGATTTCCACGCTGGCAACGCCATTGGCAAAAGCTGTCACCATCCCTTTATCCTGAATCTCTTCATCTGGCATAATCCCCGTAGCGCAGGACGCCGTTCCTGCGGAGGTATCTGCGGAAGTATCTGCGGAAGTATCTTCTTGAATCTCTTCGTCTAACACAGTTAGTCCTTGAGTTTCTCTATGATACTTGTAGTGGACAATCCTTCCACAAAGCTTAAAGATTGCACTCTGCCGCCATGCGCCATTACGTAGTCCGCACCCACGATCTCACTGGCTTGCCAGTCTCCACCTTTCACCAGGATGTCCGGCTCTACTTCTTTGATTAGCGCAAGCGGCGTATTTTGTTCAAATATGACCACATAATCTACAAAACTAAAAGCCGCCAGCACCAAGGCCCGGTTTTGCTGTGTATTGATCGGACGGCTGTCCCCTTTGAGCCGCTTCACCGAGGCATCGCTGTTCAGCCCCACTACGAGAATGTCTCCCAATGCCTTAGCCTGGGATAGATAGGCCACATGTCCGGCGTGGATGATATCAAAACAGCCGTTTGTAAAGACGATCTGCTGGCCAGACAAGTGCAAATCTTCGCTGATATCTGCTATCTCGATGCTGGGAACTATCTTATCTGTGAGCTTCATAGCTTGCTAAAATCTCCTGACTATTGGCAGTGGCCGTGCCAAGTTTGCCACAAACCACGGCGGCAGCATGATTTGCAAAGGATGCCGCTTGTTTGAGCTGGGCTCCCGTGCTGTAGGCCAAAGCCAAAGCACTGATCACCGTATCTCCGGCTCCAGAGACGTCATACACTTCACGCGCAAAGGTGGGCAGATGCAGCGCAGCGGAGTCTTTGCTGAAGATATACATGCCTTTGGCTCCATGAGTCACCACCAAATACTTGCAGTTCAGTAGCTCCAGGCTCTTTGCCGCTCCTGCAAAAAAGTCCTCATCGCTGTCAAATTTGACCCCCAGATTGTTTTGCAGCTCCAGATAATTCGGCTTGAAGATATCGACGGCATGATAGCTGAAGAAGTTCTTTTGTTTGGGATCCACCGCCACAGGCACCTTATGCGCTGTGCAGAGTTTCAGGGTTTCAGCGATCAATCTTTCGCTCATCAAACCTTTGTTATAGTCCTCGATAATCATCAGATCAGCAGTTTTGATCTGCGCTGTGATTTTGCTTAAAACTTCATCTTCAGTAGCGCGCGAAATCCAGGAGCTATCCTCGATATCGATTCTCACGACCTGCTGATTTACTGCCAGAATGCGGGTTTTGATCGTGGTCTTCCGTCCCTTTTCTGAGATCAATCCATTGACATCCAATTTGTGCTGTTTAAAGAGTTTGCGCAATATCCTGGCATTGGGTCCGCTCCCCACCACACCGATGGGATAGGCCACGGCGCCCAAAGCAGCCAGGTTGAGCGCTACGTTGGAGGCGCCACCCAAGCGGTATTCTTCCTTTTCGATGGCGATGATGGGCACCGGCGCTTCGGGGGAGATGCGCTCCACCTTGCCCCATTGATAGCTATCCAACATCATGTCGCCCAGGACTATAGCCTTTTTCCCTCTGATCTTTTTGATAAGTTCCTTCACCTTTAGTCTCCAGCCACGCCCAAGGGATAATCTCCATTGAAGCAGGCATAACAGTAATCTTCCGGCTTTTGCACACAACTGCGCAGATCGTTGATATCCAGGAATTTCAGGCTATCCACGCCAGTGCGCTGACGAATCTGCTCCAGTTCGAATCTATTGGCAATCAATTCCTCTTTGGAAGGGGTATCAATGCCGTAATAGCAGCTATATTTCACCTGGGGACTGCCGATGCGCAGATGCACTTCTCTTACCCCGGCGCGTTTGATCAATTCCACTATTTTCCGGATCGTGGTTCCGCGCACGATGCTATCATCGATCAGCACCACACTCTTGTCTTTGAAGAAGTTCGGCAGCAGGTTAAACTTTTGGCGCACGCTTTCATCACGAATGGTCTGTTCCGGTTTGATGAAGGTGCGGCCGATATAGTGATTGCGGATGAGTCCCAAAGATAGGGGGATTTTGGCCTCATTGCTATAGCCCAGGCCGATGAAATTTGCAGAGTCCGGCACCGGCACCACATAGTCCGCCTTCAGGCCTGCGTCCGCCTTGGCCAGAGCAGCGCCCAGGGCTTCTCGCACCCTAAATACTTCCTCGCCAAAGTGATAGCTATCCGGCCGTGAGAAATAGATTTGTTCAAATATACAATGCTGTGGATTCGGCACACTGCGATACAGAGCGGGATCGTTTTCGAGCACCCGGATGCCTTCCTCGCTCACTTTGATGATGCCAGCGGGAGGGATTTCTTGCCGGTCTGTGGCGCCCAGAGTATCCAGGGCGCAGCTTTCGGAGGCTACCACCACAGTTCCATCCGCCATTTTTCCCCAGACCATGGGGCGGATGCTGTGTGGATCCCGGAACATATATAGCGCGTCCCGCGTGCAGAGCACCGTGGAGTAAGCACCCTTGATATCCCGCATCATGTGGCGGATCGCTTCGATGATGCCATCACCCTGGCGCATCACCTGATAGGCGATGTATTTTACCAAGAGTTCACCATCGTTATCGCTTTTGAAATAAACGTTATGCTCTTCCAAAAAGCGTCGCATGGCGTGGTAATTTACGATGTCGCCATTCGAAGCCAGCGCATAGGTAGGCCCGGCCAGAGTCTCCACCAAATGCGGCTGGGTAT
>Ga0265294_10004023_pt1 | contig 18515 bp, 16 predicted proteins | sample MunlanPumphouse3_FD_192504 | JGI IMG/M metagenome (GOLD analysis project Ga0265294, IMG submission 192504) | Groundwater microbial communities from a municipal landfill in Southern Ontario, Canada - Pumphouse #3 | ecosystem: Environmental > Aquatic > Deep subsurface > Groundwater | place...
CTTCTAAAGTATGGTGGTTTCAGTTCATCATACATGGAAAATAACATGTACCCGGATGACGGAGTTGTCCTATAATCATAAGATCGAAGGATGTTTCCAAGTTTTTCTTCAGCATCCGCATGATGATATGTACATGTAACGATCTTTTTCAGTTCTTCTGAGGAAAGTAAACGTTTTGCACCGTCCAAGACACGTTCTTCATACCCTTCGACATCCATTTTACAGAATGAGGGACCTTCTTTTCCAGCAAAATACTCATCAAGGGTAACTGTATTTTCATCTGACACATCTGAAAGATATTTCTGAACAATGACTATCTTATTTTTCCATGGTTCAAATGTGGCTTTTAATGGCTCCATCCATCGTTCTTCCGGTTCAAAGAGATATATTTTTTTCACCTGATTGACGATAGCCAAACTAAAATTCCCCTCTGCAACGCCACAATCCACTACAATATCCTCATCTGAAATATTGAAATTCGGGGTAAGGTATCGGTGAGGTGATGAAACATATTGTTCTATTTCTTGTACAAAATAAAAACTTACTTGAATATCATTTATTGTCATATCACGGGGATAATACATTTTTTTATCCTGCAATAAAGTATAATACATATTATAATCCCTGTCATAATGTACTATTACTGATGATGCATAACCCATATTACTCCACTGATAAGGAAATGGGATTATACCACATTTTGGTAGATAATGTAATATTTCCGAAATTTCTTTATATGAAGTATGGTTAAAATAATATGATTTTATCTCCTTTATCTTTTTGGAATCACGCACTCCTCTTATCCGTCCCTGCCAGCTATATACATATGGCAATAAATAGATAGGACATAGTTTTTTTCCAATTTGAATCCAGTTTTTCATCATTTCATCCATGGGGCATTGCCTTTATCCCAGATTTCCTGTAATTGCTGTTTGTCACGGAGCGTATCCATGCATTTCCAGAAGCTGGTATGTTTATATGTGTATAATTCACCGTCTTTCGCTAGCTGTTCTAGGGGTGACCGTTCAAATATCGTAGCATCTCCCTCTTTGATGTAATCAAAGACTTCCGGCTGAAGGACAAAGAATCCAGCGTTGATCCACGCTCCGTCGCCTGCCGGTTTTTCCATAAAGGACGTGATCTGCCCGTCTGGTTTGGAGGCGAGAGCACCGAATCTTCCTTCCGGCTGGACAGAGGTCATGGTGGCAATCTTACCGTGAGCTTTATGGAATTCAACGAGTTCTTTGATATTGACATCCGAAACCCCGTCGCCGTAGGTGAGCATGAACGGTTCGTTTCCCACATATTTTTTTGCACGAAGGACACGACCGCCGGTCATAGTATTAAGTCCGGTGTCTATGAGCGTGACCTTCCAGGGTTCGCAGTGCTGTTCGTGGATAGTCATTTGGTTTTTTTCAAGGTCAAAGGTGACGTCGCTTCTGTGCAGGAAGTAATTTGCGAAGTACTCTTTGATAATATAGCCTTTGTATCCTAAGAGAATGATGAAGTCGTTATATCCATAGCGCGAGTATATCTTCATGATGTGCCAGAGGATCGGGTGCCCGCCGATCTCGATCATCGGTTTTGGAACGATACTGGTTTCTTCGGCAAGGCGCGTGCCCATACCGCCAGCTAGGATAAGGACTTTCATTGGGTGTGTTATTTGTTTTTGTTTATTATAACGGTTGTGAACGCCTTCAATTCAATAATGTGAGTATGTCTAATTGATATGTCAATCTGTTGGACAGAGATTTTTTTAATTTATATTGAATCATATCGGGATATCATGAATCAACCCATTACAATATTGAGAATGGATCATGGGTGGATAATCTGCCAAATGTTGGATTTTATTGGTAAGTAAGGCTAATTCGCAAAGTGCATATTCTGAAATCCACTCTGTCAATGCATCTCCGTCAATAATTGAAACGTTATAATATTCATTATGGCGGTCAGCACTCTGCTATTTTTATTATAATGAACTACATCAGATTGTAATGTTTTCTTGAGGTGGGTATGCTTGCATGTTGCCCGCCTTTTCATATCTTCTTTAACCTCTTCTAAACGAATAATGGTTTGGTTTTTGAGATATGCTCCTACTATATCAAGTTTAGCATTTTTTTCAGATAAATGTGAGTTCTATGTCAGATAAATTAAGGTATTATCCCATTTATCCATAGTATATCGGTCAGTTCTACAATTGATTTTTTCAGATTCACGTATGGATAATTGAACGTCGTATCTCAGTTGGATAGGGTTTTTTCATGAAGTATCTTAGATATTAATGCATGTACATCTTGTGAATCAGAACTAGCATCCATCAATCAATACATGACCACAGGATATGTCACGCATTTCAGCCATATGAATCAGGAAGTGGTCGCAGGGGTCGTCATTTTTTGTTCCATCTGAATAAATCATAAATATGGGATAATCGCCTAAGATTGGTGAAGTCAATCCCCTGAATCAGTAATGATATCAGTTTTCGATTTGGGTTAATGGACATTTTTTTGCCTATCAACAACATAAATGATTCCATATCCTCTCAATCTAATCGATATTTGATAAAGTAATGCAATGTAATCGGTGCTGGTAATCATAGTGTTGATTTTGGTGGAAGAAGATGGCTTAGATTTTCTTCTGTTATCTTGCCTATCACATGATGATATGCTATTCTGTGATAGGTTATGGTAACTATGAGTTTTATTGGAAAATTAACGTGACAATTAAAATAATCTCGTAAATTCTAACTATAATAGTTATGTCAGATTTTTTTTATAATGTTATTAATGTCAAGTTGAGACATGAGCCAATTTATGGTCATATCATCGGGAATAAACTCATTTCCAAAATCACGTTCATATCCCTCTTGAAATAAAGACATACATAAATAAGTAACGTATCCTAAATAGTCGAGAGGGGTAATATAGAGAATATTTTATATCATATAATTCATGATTGGACAGATTCTTATTTATCAAATCATTAAAATGAAGTGATTCTTATTCGGTTTATAATGTCTCAATATAATATCTGCGATAATTTATAGATATAATGTGAAATCGATATTATTTAATGAAAAATACCTTAACTTTCCGATCCCGTCATTTAAAATGTTAGGTTGTAAATGCATCTCTTAAAGTTAAATGCACAAACGCCATATTAATTAATCAGAATAATGATTGCTTCACAGGGAGATTTTATTGGAAAATATGATTATGTTCTAAACGATATAATATGATGAATTTGCCCTTATGTCTTCAATCCTCGTAACTCGCCCTACCCTTCCTCCTTTCGAAGAGTACACCACATTAATAAAACAAATCTGGGAAAATCGCTGGCTCACCAACGCTGGTCCACTTCATCAGCAGCTCGCTGCAGAACTAAAGAAGTATCTCCACATCAATAACATCTCCCTCTTCACCAACGGTCATAACGCTATGGAAGCTGCCATTCACTGCATGCATCTCCCGAAAAGTAGTGAGGTCATCACTACTCCGTATACATTTGCCTCAACCACGCACGCCATCGTCCGAAACGGACTCAAACCGGTTTTCTGTGATATCTCCTATGATGATTATAACATAGACACCACAAAAATCGAGGAACTTACAACCGATAAAACCTCTGCTATTCTCCCAGTCCATGTATATGGGACACCCTGCAATGTCGATGAGATCGATCGCATCGCAAAAAAGCATGATCTGAAAGTGATCTATGATGCAGCTCATGCATTTGGGGTCGAGATCGATGGTCGCTCAGTTGCTTCCTATGGCGATGCTTCGATGCTTTCCTTCCATGCAACTAAGGTCTTCAACACGATAGAAGGGGGGGCCATCATCTCTCCTGAGAAGAGCATAACCGATGCTGCCGATCAATTTAAGAACTTTGGTATGGAAGGAAACGATGATTATGTTGACGTGGGGACCAATGCGAAGATGAGTGAGTTTCAGGCAGCAATGGGTGTGGCAAATCTGAAATACGTTGATCAGAATATCAGTATTCGCAAATGTTTGTGTAATAGATATACTGAGCTGCTGCAGGGTGTTAAGGGTATCAGATTATTGCAGCACCCAAAGAATGTCAAATCTAATTATGCCTATTATCCAATCCTTATTGAAGAAGAGTATGGGTTGACACGTGATCAGGTATGTGATAAGCTTGCAGAGTCATCTGTATATGCAAGGAAATATTTTTATCCAATAGTTACAGAATATTCATGCTATAAGGGTCAGTATGAGTTTCCGAATGATTCAGTTGCTAAAGATGTGAGTAAGAAAGTGATTTGTCTGCCGTTATATGATACGATGACTATGGAGATTGTGGTTCGAATCTGTGATATGTTAAACAGATAACAGTGTAATTGGAGAAAAAAGAATATTGATAATCAAAACTGGTGTTGACATCGTCGCAATTTCCCGCTTCGATGCTCAGCTATTATCCAAGCAAGCCTTCCTCAATCTCTGTTTCACACCCATGGAACAGCAATACTGCCTCTCGAAAGCAAATCCAGCCCAGCATTTCGCTGCACGGTTTGCCGCAAAAGAGGCTGTCATCAAAGCCTTTTCGGGTCTTGATCTCTATCTGGAACGAAATAAAATCGAGATTTGCAACAAAGAGGATGGGAGACCATATCTGAGATTCTACACTGATAATGAAAATATTCTCCGCTTAAAGACGGATATAAGTCTCAGCCACTCGGAAACATCTTCTATAGCTTTCGTTATCATATACACCAATGAAAAATAAACTATAAGACAACATAAAGTGAATAACTATCATCTATGTCCAACGTGGAAAAATACAACAGCGCTTTCACAGAAGCATTTGGAATCGATGAATCAAAACTTGTAGGATTAACTTATCAGAGTATTCCTGAGTGGGATTCTGTTGGACACATGAGTCTGATTGCAACTCTTGAAGACGCCTTTGATATTATGATGGAAACGGATGATATAATTGATTTCTCCTCCTATGAAAAAGGGAAAGAAATTCTTGCAAAATATGATATTGAGTTTTGAATAACTCAATACATTTAATGGTAACCACCCATGTCATTTTTCAACTCGCTTGAGGATTACGGACAAAAAACCGCGCTGATAACCGAATGTGGTGTTGAAGTCGGGTATCAGAAATTACTAGAGGATGCAGACAGAGTTGCCGGCTTCATCGGGAAAAGGTCTCTGGTATTTTGTGTGTGCAGCAACAACCTCGAGTCAGTTGCCGGATATCTGGGATTTCTGCGTGCCAGAATAGTTCCTGTTCTGATCAATCCTGATGTTGACAGAGAGTTGTATTCTGAACTTGAGCAGACGTATCAACCCTCCTTCTTGTGGGCACCGAAACTGTTTTCTGAACGAAAATGTGTGTATTCATACGGGGCGTATGAACTGACAAAAACCGACTACCATAAAGAACACAACCTCTATCCGGATCTTGCGCTCTTGTTGACAACGTCCGGCAGTACCGGAAGCCCTAAATTGGTTCGGCAGTCCTACCAAAATATTGAGAGTAACACATATTCAATTATGGAGTATCTGAATATTACCAGAGAAGACCGCGCTATAACTACACTTCCCCTTAGTTATACCTACGGGCTGTCTATTCTTCACACTCACCTTGCGGTCGGGGCCACCGTAATCCTGACAGATGCTTCTCTCATGAGCAAATCGTTCTGGACGCTTCTCAAAGATAGAGAAGCAACAACGTTTGGAGGAGTCCCCTACACGTACGAGATGCTCAAAAAGCTCAGATTTGCACGAATGGATCTGCCGTCGCTCTCATACGTCACACAGGCGGGCGGCAAGTTGTCCAAAGAACTGTCTCTTGAATTTGCCACGGTCTGCAAAGAGAAGGGCATAAAGTTCATCGTTATGTACGGCCAGTCTGAAGCTACTGCACGGATGTCCTATCTTCCATGGGAATATGCCATATCCAAAGCCGGGAGTATGGGTATTGCAATCCCGCATGGAAAGTTCCGGCTCATTGACGAAAATGAGAGGGAGATTACTGCTCCCCATATTACCGGAGAACTTGTTTACGAAGGAGAGAATGTTACCCTTGGTTATGCTGAATCCATGGAAGATCTTGCGAAAGGTGATGAACGGCATGGTGTTCTTCTGACCGGAGATATGGCTGAGATGGATGAGGATGGATTTTTCTATATTGTCGGTCGCAAAAAAAGGTTCCTGAAGATATACGGCAATCGGGTGAACCTTGATGAGGTCGAGGGACTGCTGAAATCAAAAGGATACGACTGTGCTGTTGGCGGGGTGGATGACCATATGATGATCTTTGTGACTGATGAAACTAAATGTGAGGAAGTGAGACATTTCGTCAGTGAAAAAATAGGACTGAATCCCGCGGCGTTTTCTTCAGCTTATATTCCTGCGATTCCGCGGAATGAAGCAGGCAAGGTCCTGTATACCCATCTTAAGGAGGTTTGATGTCAGTTGTTGAAAAACTGCTCACAGAAGAGCCGTTCTCTATGTCCCATGAAGAAAAAAAACAGTTGTATGAACAAGAGCTTGGAACTTTGACAAAGAACAGTTATGCAAACTGCGGCCTCTACAAAAAAATTCTTGATATTCTGGCTTTTGATCCATCTGCTGAGCACAAAATAGAAGAGTTCCCGTTTCTGCCGGTTCGGCTTTTTAAAGAGTATGATCTATTGAATGTACCAAGGGAGGCTGTAGTAAAGACCATGACCTCATCTGGAACAACGGGGCAGAGGGTTTCAAAAATATATCTCGACCGAACAACTTCAACAAATCAGACAAAAGTTTTGACAAAAATATGTTCCGAGTTTCTAGGGAATAAGCGCCGCCCAATGCTGATAATCGATTCAAAGTCGGTATTAAAGGATAGAAATATGTTTTCTGCCCGCGGAGCCGGTATAATTGGCTTTTCAATGCTTGGACGCGGCGCGACATATGCACTTGATGAGGATCTGCATATGGATTTAGAGGCAGTCAATGCATTTTTGGAAAAGTATAACGGAGAGCCTCTCATGCTCTTTGGTTTTACCTCAATTATCTGGGAACATTTCTTCAAGGAATTGGAGCGGCTCGACAAGAAGCTTCCACTCGATGGTGCAGTTGTGATCCACGGCGGTGGATGGAAGAAGCTGATCGATCAGCAGGTGGACAATGAGATATTTAAAAAATCTCTTGCCAGCCGCTGTGGAGATATTACGGTCCTGAATTATTACGGCATGGTTGAACAGACCGGATCGATTTTTATGGAGTGTGAGTGTGGAAGACTGCACGCTTCGAACTACTCGGATGTCATTATCAGGAATCCGGACGATTTTTCCGTTTGCGGGGTTGGAGAGCCGGGTATTGTCCAGTTGGTCTCACTTCTTCCAGAATCCTATCCCGGGCACAGTATCTTAACGGAAGATATCGGTGAACTTGTCGGAGAGGACGACTGTCCGTGCGGCAGGCATGGAAAGACATTCGTCATTCATGGCAGAATAAAAAATGCTGAGATCAGGGGGTGCAGTGATACTTATGAAAGAAAGTAAAATCACCTGGATCGTCGGAAATTCAGTTCCGAAATACCTAGTGTTTGAACCTTATGCTGATGTTGTCTGCAGTTTTCTGAGTGATCTTTCACAGAATCTGCTTAAGAATAAAACAGCGGCCCATTACCCTGATATTATTTCGTTTGCATATTTCTGTCGGAAAGCAAACATCCATAAAAAGAAGGAAAATTTTGCAGAGCAGAGGATTCGACTCGGTCGGGGAATAATTTTTCACATTGCTCCGTCGAATGTACCGGTAAATTTTGCGTTTTCCTATGTGTTCGGACTGCTTGCGGGTAATGGCAATATTGTCCGTGTTCCGTCCAAAGAATATCCTCATACCGAGATCATCTGCAGTGCAGTAAATCAGGTTCTGGGAGATCCGAAATATGCTGAAATTAAAGCTTCAACTGTTTTTGTCCGTTACGGTCATGAGGATGAGGTTACAGAATATTTCTCTTCAATATCCCAGGGAAGGATCATCTGGGGTGGGGATTCAGCGATTGCGTATATCCGTAAGTTTTCTCTTCCCCCAAGAGGGATTGATATTGCATTTTCCGACCGTTACTCCTTTGCAGTAATTGATTCCGATGCAGTTTTGAAGGCGGATGAAAAGGAGATGGAGAGAGTTGCATATGCGTTTTATAATGATACGTATCTGATGGATCAGAATGCCTGTTCTTCCCCGCAGCTTGTTGTATGGACTGGGGACCATTATCACGAAGCACAGCAGCGGTTTTGGCATGCGGTATCAGCTGTTGCAGAAAAGAAGTATACGCTTCAACCAGTGTCTGCGGTTGATAAATTCACGAAGCTTTGTATCGAGGCGATTGAAAATCCGTATGTGATGAGAGTAAACCGCTATGGAAACGTGCTGTATGTTGCTGACTTAAGAGAACTGCCGGATGATGCTGATAAGCTGCGCGGGACCTGCGGGTATTTCTATCAGTATTTGTGCAGGAATATTGACGAGACTTCCCACATGGTTAATGAGAAGTATCAGACTCTGGTATATTATGGGATTTCACCGATAAAATTATCTGATTTTGTGGTGAATAATCAGTTGAGAGGGATCGATCGGATTGTTCCCGTTGGTCAGGCATTGGATATTGATGTTGTCTGGGATGGATATGATTTGGTCAAAACACTATCAAGAATCGTGGATGTGAGATAAGAATGCTGTTAAATGGAAAAACTGCAATAGTAACAGGCTCAAACAGAGGCATTGGCAGAGCAATATTAGAAACATTTGCAAAAGAGGGCTGTGCTACGATATGGGCACATACACGAGTGGAGTCTCAAGATTTTGTGAAAGATATCTCTACTCTGTCTGAGAGATATGATACGAAAATTATTCCGGTATATTTTGAATTAACAGATACAGATAATCTAAAATTGCAGATAAAGTCAATAATTGCATCAAAGAAATCGCTTGATATCTTGGTAAATAATGCAGGGATTGCTCATAGCGGATTGTTTCAAATGACTCCCATATCAAAGATAAAGGAGGTTTTTGATGTTAATCTTTTTGCAGGTATGGAGATTACACAGCTAGTATCCCGTGCGATGACACGGCAGAAATATGGAGCCATTATCAATATAGCATCAATATCTGGACTTGATTTAAAAGCTGGAAATAGCGCATACGGTGTTTCAAAAGCTGCCATTGCTGCATGGACAAGAACATTGTCTTCAGAACTAGGGTCATCAGGGGTCAGAGTGAATGCTGTTGCTCCAGGATTGACAGATACTAGAATTGCTAAAGACTTGAATTCTCAGGTGAAATGCAGTAAAATAGAAGCCTCGATTTCCGGAAGGATGGCTACTCCAGTAGAGATAGCCAATGCAGTGGCATTTCTTGCATCAGATTTAGCCTCTTTTGTTAATGGTCAGGTATTGCGTGTTGATGGTGGTGATTAAATATATTACGTACTGCATGATAAATATAGATAGTATTATATGAAGTTTAAATATTCAAACAAAAAGTAATATGATTGTAAAAAAATTAGGGATTAAAAATGACAGATGATCATATATTATACAATTTAGATGCTTTAGAATTACAAAAATATCAGCCAAACAGGTATCCATTTTTATTTATTGACCATGTAGATGAGGTCATACCTGGCAAATATGCAAAAGGTTATAAAAATCTGACCTACAATGAATGGTTTTTTCCAAAACATTTTGTTGAAAAACCGTTAATGCCTGGTGTTCTCCAAGTTGAAGCGCTTGCTCAAATGATGACTATAGTAATTACATCATTACCTGGAAATGAGGGAAAGTTTCCCGAAGGAATAGATTATAATGTGAGACTAAAAAAAGAAGTTGTTCCAGGAGATAGATTGGTTATTGAAGCTACCGTCATATCATTTAAGCGAGGAGTCTGTAAAGGGAAGGCAATTGGCTCCATCAATAATCAAATAGCATGTGAAGTTGATATGACTCTAATTTTGCCACACATCTTTAATTTATATTCCCCTAGCAAAGTATTAGAACATAAATAGGTAGCATTGATGAGGATTGCGGATTATATAATTCAAAGAATTATTGATGATGGGGTAAAAGTTACCTTTATGGTTACCGGACGAGGTATGCTTTATTTATCCGATGCTGTTGCAAGAAACCCAGGCATTAAGGGAATATCCACCCATCATGAACAAGCAGCTGCTTATGCAGCGGTGGCATATGCAGAAAGCAATAATACCCTTGGGGCATGCATGGTTTCAACGGGTTGTGCTGCAACAAATGCACTGACTGGGGTTCTATGTGCCTGGCAAGATAATATTCCTGTAGTATTTATTTCTGGACAAAATATGCTTCACGAGACAACTCGTTTCACAGGAATACCACTACGTACATTTGGTCAGCAGGAAACAGATATTGTCAGCATTGTAAAGCCAATCACAAAATATGCTGTCATGATTGATGATCCAAATCAAATTGGCTATGAGATAGATAAAGCATTGTATTTTGCTCAATCTGGTAGGAAAGGACCGGTTTGGATAGATGTGCCACTAGACATTCAGGATGCCAGAATTGAACCAGATAATCTTGTGCGTTTTATTCCTGAAGATGATAAATCATGTTCTCTCTCAACTGAAGACATCGCCTATGTCGTTGATGCGTTTAAAGCGGCTCAACGTCCAGTAATACTTATTGGGAGTGGAATCAAGTCTGCTGATGCAGGTAAATTATTTGGTGATTTTATTGCTCGATTTCCAGTTCCGGTTACATATTCGCCATCTGCAACAGATGTTTACAGCACCACTCATGAATTGTCAATAGGTGCTGTTGGAAGTATGGGTGGAACTCGGGCAGGAAATTTTGCACTTCAAAATTCTGATGTATTACTAGTACTTGGCAATCGACTATCGTCCATGATAACATCTTCCGAGTATAAAAAATTTGCAAGAGAAGCTAAAATAATCGTTGTAGATATTGACAGAATAGAGCATTCCAAAAATACAGTGAAGATGGATCGTCTGATCATCTCCGATGTTAAACTGTTTTTAAGTAACTTAATGGATGTCGGCATTTCAACAACTGACAATGAGTGGATTAATAAGTGTTTACATTGGAAAAATATCTTTCCAAAATGCGAAGAGAGATATAAACTTCAGGAAAAGGTTGATTTATATAATCTTACTGAGTCTTTGTCCGAAACATTGCCAGACAATGTTACATTACTTACTGATGCTGGGTTGGAGGAAGTTATTATTCCAACAAACATCTCATTAAAAGAAGGTCAGCGTTGTATTCACCCCGTATCCCAGGGAGCAATGGGGTTTGCACTTCCCGCCATAATTGGGGCATACTTTGCCAGAGGTTCACCTGTGGTTGCAGTAATTGGGGATGGTTCAATTATGATGAATCTGCAGGAACTCCAAACTATCTCATATCATCACATTCCAGCAAAAATTTTTGTCATCAATAACAATGGTTATTCTATTATTCGGAGAAGACAACAAAGTCTATTCCGTTCACGAACTATTGGCAATGATCCTGGTGATGGGGTTGGATATCCCAGTTTTCAGAATATTGCGAAATGTTTCAATATGACATATATTTCAATTGAGAGTAGCCTAAATCTTCCCGAAAAAATAGCTCACGTCCTTAACATGGATGGAGCAGTTCTTTGTGAAGTTAATGGACGTGAGGATCAGGGATATATCCATTCATCCTATGCTCGCAATGCAAAAAATCGAATTGTGAATAGACCACTTGAGGATCAATCTCCTTATCTTGATCGAGAGTTATTTTTATCAGAGATGATAATAGAACCTATAGATCAGTAACCTCTCTCAAAAATTATTACAAAATTTAATGGTGATTAAAATAATGGCAACATGTACATTTCGTGATTCAACGATAATAGGAGACTTCAAAAAACCCTATTTTGTAGCTGAGGTTAACACAAGTCATAATGGAAACATTGTCACAGCAAAAGAAATGATTCTTCAAGCTGCAAAGGCGGGATGTAATTGTGTTAAGTTTCAATCATGGTCTGCAGAGTCATTATATTCTCAGTCTTATTATGAGAGTAATCCTATCGCTAAACGCATCGTACAAAAATTTTCCCTATCAAAAGAGCAATTATTTGAAGTATGTAATTACTGTCATGATGTAAATGTTGCGTTTTCATCAACTCCTTACTCAAAGTCCGAAGTTGATTTTCTTGTTGATGAGTGTAATGTTCCATACGTGAAAATTGCATCAATGGATTTAAACAATTATCCATATATAGAGTATATTGCTCAAACCAATGTGCCTATTGTGTTGGCAACAGGTATGGGTGATAGTTCAGAGGTTCAACGGGCAATAGAAACTATCGAGAATACCGGAAACAAAAACGTGTGTATATTACATTGCATCTCTATTTATCCACCCGAGATTTCAACAATCCGTTTAAACAATATATTGGGACTTAGAGAAGAATTCCCAAAGTATCCCATTGGATTTTCGGATCATTCACTGGGAATTGAAATGGATATTGCTGCAACAGCACTCGGAACTGCATTAATTGAAAAACATTTCACACTGGATAATAAAAAAATAGGGATGGATAATCAAATTGCAATAGAACCGGATGTAATGACGCAGATGATTCAAAATTGTCTGAATGTTCACCAAGCTCTTGGAAACAAACAACGTATCGTTCTTGCAGCAGAGTTGGAACAACGAAAAAAAATGCGAAGAAGTATTGTTGCATCTCGTGATTTAAAAGCAGGAGAAGTTATCAGGATTTCTGATTTGGATGTGAAAAGACCCGGAACTGGGATTCCACCGGAATTGATATCTAAAATAGGTGGAAGGGTTGTATCTCATGATATTGGAGTGGATACTCTAATATCTGAATCTGATCTATTATAAACAAGATTACGCACACGAGTAGGAGATTGAAAATACATGCAGCTATTGATATATGGTTCTGGTGGATTAGGTAAAGAAACTCTGGATCTAGCAAAGCGAATAAATTCAGTTCACCACCGATGGAACAAAATTTCATTTATTGACGATGTTCGTCAGGATAAATTCTATTATGGAACTCAGATTTATAAATTTGATGAGGTATCGTCAATTTCTGATGACCTAGAATGTAGTATTGCACAAGGTGAACCAAAGTTTAGAGAATTGCTTTATAATAAAGTTCTTGAAAATGGTATGAATATTGCCACAATGGTTGATCCCACAGCTATTGTGTCAGAGACAGCAAGCATAGGGGTTGGGTCCATTATATCAGCTTTTACTCTTCTTGCATCAAATGTGACTGTATGCGAAAATGTTCTCATTCAACCGATGGTGAATATAGGACATGATATTTATATCGGAAAACATTCTGTGATATCCTCCGCTGTTTTTCCAGGGGGCTTTGACCACATTGGGGATAGAGTATATATTGGGATGAACACAACAATTCGTGAAAAAGTAAATATTGGTGATGATGTTATTGTTGGAATGGGGTCTGTGGTACATTGTGACATCGAACCAGGACTAATTGCCATGGGTAATCCTGCAAGACCGATGAAAAGAAATGAATCCGGGCGAGTATTCCATTAATTATAATCTTTAAAGTGATATCAATGAATTTATCTTGTAATAATGAAACAATAATCCAATCAAATTTGGATATAATGGAGATTCAAAAATATTTGAAATCCCGTCCTCCCCTGTTAATGATTGACTTTGTTGACGAGATAATTGTAGGTAAATGTGCCCGTGGTTTTAAGAATTTTTCTAATAATGAATGGTTTTTCCATGTCATTTCGTAGATAATCCTAACGTTCCTGGATGTATACAATTAGAAATATTAATTGAGATGTTTATTATGTCATTCATAACTCTTCCAGAATGTGTTGGTAAAGAAACAGCGGATGCAAGAGTAAATAATCTAATATTTAAAAAGAAAATAGTTCCTGGGGACACATTATCTGTTGTCGCGGAACTAAAATCATTTAGTTGTGGTCTTGCAAGAGGAAATGCAAAAGGATATGTTAATCTGGAACTTGCATGTAGTGCTGATTTGGTGGTAGTCGTACCTGACCTACTTAAAAATTATACTCCAAGTAGAGTATAAATTACATCCCCTCTCTTTATTGCTATGAATCTCACAAAATTCAGATTCTGTTTTTGAGAGTAATTGTTGCATTATTCTCTTGAAATACAGGGGAAATTGTATAATTATAGATCCAAATAATTTCAAACAAATTAATGAGATAATGTGCGAAAACAATTTGGTAATTCAACATATTGTCTTAATCCACGAGCATTATGATCATATGTCTTTAAATACAACTGTGATGCTGCAGATATTACCTTTATAATTACTACGAATTTGTCTGGGATAATTATAATATTTGATTAAAAGAAATATCAGGTCATTCTCCGGGAAGTATCCTGATTCTTCTAGATAAATTAATATCTATTTAGTGGGGACTCGTTATTGGAAAGAAAAGAAATTATTACAAAATTTCTTAACGAAAACGAGTATTTATATGTGCATTGTGTCATCCCGTATCTTAAACAACTTGACAAAAATTTTCTTGTTTTTCCAGGTCACGGTCAACCCTTCAGAATTGCTGAGAAGCATTGAATGTAAGATATTGAGATCCCTGACTCGCAGGCTTATTCTGTGGGATCAATTTTTCCTAGTAATACATGAAGCAAAACATATTTTGTTAGTTGAGAACAGATATCTATTTCCAAATGAAAGGCATCATTCTAGCAGGCGGACACGGCACCCGCCTTTACCCGATCACCATTGCTGTATCAAAACAGCTGCTCCCCATCTATGACAAGCCGATGGTGTATTATCCGTTGTCCACTCTCCTACTTGCAGGCATCAGAGAGATACTCATCATCTCAACACCTGCAGACATCGAGTCCTACAAACTGCTGTTGGGCAATGGATCAAAGATCGGCGTATCCTTCACCTATAAGATCCAGGATGCACCCAACGGACTTGCAGAAGCCTTCATTCTGGGAGAGGAGTTTATTGGCGATGACAGTGTCTGCCTGATCCTCGGCGATAATGTCTTCTATGGTCAGGGTTTCACGACCATTCTCGAAACTGCGAAAAAGAATACTTCCGGAGCAACGATATTCGGTTATCCGGTTTCAAACCCCTCAGAGTTTGGTGTTGTCGAGTATGATGCATCCGGGAAAGTCATCTCCATAGAGGAGAAACCGGCAAAACCAAAATCCAAATATGCCGTCCCCGGCCTCTACTTCTATGATAACGACGTGGTCGGGATCGCAAAAAACGTCAAACCTTCTGCACGTGGAGAGATCGAGATCACCTCCGTCAACAATGAATATCTGAAACGTGGCACACTCCATGTTGCTATCATGGGAAGAGGTATGGCCTGGCTCGACACAGGAACACCGAAAAATATGCTCCTTGCAAGTAAATATGTTGAGATCGTGCAGGAACGGCAGGGATATTACATCTCCTGTATTGAGGAGATTGCATGGCGCAGGGGATTCATCGACGACGCTCAGTTGCACAGACTTGGTGAAGAGCAGAAGCAGACAGCCTATGGTCAATATATCCTTTCGCTTCTTGAGGAAAAAGAGAAGGGATTTTTATGAAAACATATCTCGTGACTGGCGGGTGCGGTTTCATCGGGGCTAACTTCATCCATTACATGTTTCAGAAGTATGGCGACTCTATCCACCTCATCAATCTCGATAAACTCACGTATGCAGGAAACCCGGCGAACCTTAGAAGTATTGAAGACCGGAGCAATTACACCTTTGTCAAAGGCGACATCTGTGACAAACACTTAGTCAATGACCTTTTCCAAAAATACAGAATAGATTACGTAGTTCACTTTGCTGCAGAAAGTCATGTGGATCGTTCGATCGAATCAGCGGATGAGTTTGTCAGGTCCAATGTCCTTGGAACACTCACGCTGATCGATGTGGCAAAACGTGCTTGGGAACGTGGCGAAGCCTATCGTGATGGTGTCAAATATCTTCAGGTCTCAACCGATGAAGTATACGGCTCACTTGGAGATACAGGATACTTCACTGAGACAACACCACTCGATCCGCATTCACCCTACTCTGCATCCAAAGCCTCCGCAGATCTGATGGTTAAATCTTACATTGACACGCACAGGTTCCCGGCAAACATCACCCGGTGTTCCAACAACTATGGCCCTTATCAGTATCCGGAGAAACTGATTCCCCTGCTCGTCACGAATTGTCTGGAAAAGAAACCGATCCCCGTCTACGGCGATGGGATGAACATTCGTGACTGGCTTTATGTTGAGGATCACTGCAGAGCTATCGATATGGTTCTGCATCAGGCAGCTATTGGTGAGATCTACAATATCGGTGGTCATAATGAGAAGACCAATATCGATATTGTGAAGTTAGTTATCGGCTATCTGCATGATAATTATGATTCAGGCATCGATGAGTCGCTCATCACCTATGTTACAGACCGCAAGGGGCACGATCGGAGATATGCGATTGATGCTGACAAAATTAGGCGTGATTTGGGGTGGGAGCCTAAAACTATGTTTGCCGAAGGTATTATGAAGACGATTAGGTGGTATCTGAATGATCACATATGGTTTGATGAACTGAAGAAAAATACGAATGTATGAAGATGTATCATGGAATTAATTGATAATAAACTAAATTTGGTCATACTAAGTGGGCTTAATTCGAGGTCTTCAATTGACGGGGCAAATCTCTCTCCATCAACGTTTATTGTTGAGATATTGAAGGCATTATGTAACCTAATCCCCGGCAATTTTTACCTAGGGTTCCACTTCAATGCCAAACGCCTCACAAATCCACTTCTGATCCGCCGTCAATTCTGAATAGAGAACCGTCCTCCTCCCGATAGCGTGCTCCTCATCAGAATCTTCATCGCGGATCCTGGAGGATCTTGAATCGCTGAAGATTCTGAAGAAGATCCGGGAAATTATTGAGGGGATGTAGCCGGGGATTTTGTGACTGCGGGTCGCTCCATAGGGGCGACCTCAGAGGAGCAAATCATTGATTTGCGACCAAGTCGATAGACTTGTGAACAAGCGAGGGTCATAGACCCGAGTTGGAGAGCCAACTGAAGGTTTGGTCAAGGCTCACGTCGCTTTCGCTCCCTCACCTGTCCCCTCCCGCACCCAAAAATCAGAAAAAAAGTAACTGATTTACGAAGCGTACTCTTCAATTCATTCCGATTCCTTTCTATTCAGAAGATGAAAGTAGGAGAACAAATCAGAGATTTGCTCTCCACTTCGGGCTTTCAGCCCTCGCTTGAATCTCCGCGAATCTTCGCGTTTTTAAAAAATCTCATGTTTCCACACCCAACCATACCCTTCCCGAATTGGATTCGCATTAACACTGCGTAAGTCCTATTTAGATACTGATCTGACCCTCTCCATATCTATAAGAAGTTCTTTTCCGAACCGGGTGCATTCATCATATATAAATCTACAAAAAAAGTTGCAAAAACGCATATCTCCCCGGATTTATCTCGTTATCAGCCGTATAATTGTATGAAGTTTGGATGGGGTCCCAACTGATCTCGGGAAAGAAAAAACATGACAGCAGATTTCATTTAGAGAGCAATCTCGAAGTCCGCAAAGCGGATTTTCACTGCAGAGTTTACGAACGCAGCCGCGTATGATACGATCATCGCAGAAATTACGGGCGAAACAAACCCCCTCAGCCTTGCCGAAGTCGAGCTCGTGAAGCAGACCTACAAGACGTATGTCAGCTACTTCGACCTGAACACTTCCAAGATGAACGGCAAGGTTCAGGTCACGGCATACAGCAGAGCTGAGTATTCGGCCGCGATCCTCTCCCTCCTCGGCAGTGCGGATCTCAAGACCGCATTCGGGAACGGCGGTACCGCAGAGACCACCGATATCGGTACCGAAGCGACCTGGAATGTCTGCATTTCCGCAAAGCTCGGGACAACCACTTCCCAGATCAGCCTGAACCGCGATTCGATGACCGTCTCCGGCTATGCCGATGGCGCCACCCTTGCACCAGGTCGACACTTGGGCAAACACTAAGCTGGCCCTGAACTAACGGGAGGTGCGGAGATGCAGATCTCCTGCTGGCTTCGGAAGCTCATTATGATCTTCCTCGGGTTTCTCATCATGCTCTTTGGGAAACGTGTTGTTGAGGCGGGGACCTTTAGGTCCCTCAGCTGAGCAAGTCTTCGAAGGAAACTTGCGAGTAGACGAGGGGGCACTACTTGGGGAGAGTTCAATCACCTTTTCTCTTTTTCGTGTATTCGTGCTCATTCTCGCGAATTTCGTGTGATGGATTCGCTCACTCTCTAAAAACAATCAAACGATCTCTCAACTGATTGAGATAGGGAGATTGAACATGAAGATCTCCTCCAAGTACCCTTCGTTTGGATACACTTTTTCACTGCATATCCTGCCCCTTTCTATAGTATGGTTATTTTATCTTCATGGGCAAATAGATTAGAAATAACTACTCAGTATCATATGTCCATTCC
>Ga0265294_10004024_pt1 | contig 18514 bp, 22 predicted proteins | sample MunlanPumphouse3_FD_192504 | JGI IMG/M metagenome (GOLD analysis project Ga0265294, IMG submission 192504) | Groundwater microbial communities from a municipal landfill in Southern Ontario, Canada - Pumphouse #3 | ecosystem: Environmental > Aquatic > Deep subsurface > Groundwater | place...
AGCTACAAATAGCATTAATAAAACCTAAATTCCCAGGTGAAATTAATGAAAAACCCGATAAAAGGCCGAGTTTGGATTTATGGGGACGATATTGATACCGATGTTATCATTCCCGGCAAGTATTTGAGAACCAAAGACATGCAGGTCTTTGCGGCTCATGCCCTGGAAGGAATTGATCCTGAGTTCTCAAAAAAAGTAAGAGAGGGAGACATCTTGGTTGCGGGCAACAATTTCGGGTGTGGCTCTTCAAGAGAGCAAGCTCCACTTGCCTTAAAATACGCAGGAGTAAGCTGTGTTGTCGCAAAGTCCTTTGCCAGGATCTTTTTTAGAAACGCAATCAACGTAGGCCTTCCCCTCATGGAAGCCGAGCTTGAGTGTAAAGAAGGAGAGGAAATTGAAATTGATCTTCTGAAAGGAAAAGCCCGGACTGCCTCAGGAATAACTTTCAAAGGTAACCAGCTCCCAAACTTTTTGCTTGAGATCCTTCAGGATGGGGGGCTTGTGGCTCACAGAAAAAAATTACAGGAGCAGCCAAAAGAAGCCTGAATTTGAAAAAGCGTTTAAGTTAAAATTAAAGATTCCTATGATTTTTCCAGAAGAATACAAATATGTGGGGGTTTCAAAGGCCCTTTCCGAAGGAAGGGAAGAACCCATTTATTTTTTGACAGAATACCTTATAATTGAAAAGGAACACCTGGATAAAGGAAAGGCTGAAGAGCCGGAATACTCCGTATACCAGGTAAAAAAAAGCGGGGAGGGTTTGCTTTGCAAGGTAGAAGCCCTCAAGCCCCTTGCCACTGGAGCCGAGGTTCTAAAGTATGAAAAAGAACTCAACATAAAAGACCGGACTCTTCTTATCGAAACTGCCTCAAAGCTCTGCACTGGTAAAGTAAATACTGTTATTTTCACAGGCACAGATAAACACGTAACACTCGTTCACAAGCCGGATCCTTCAGTAATCCTTGAAATTGAAATTTTGGATATTGCCCCTCCGGAGCCTTCCTGGCTTACCGAGGTGGTGCGCAGGCTTGAAGCTAGCGGAATATTTGGAGACCTTCAACTCCGGTTTACGGAAAATACTATTAGTCTTAGACAGTTTGAAGGAGAATCGACGGTTTTTCCCTGCAGCTCCTCCGGCCTCAAAGGCAAATGTCTGGATTCAGACTTCTTAAGCGAAGATGGCCATCTTCTTGTAGGTTGTGAGATTTCAAAAGCTCTTTTTGAAATGCGGTTTCCAGAGCTTAAATACTCTTTTGTAAATATTTGTCCCTTCAAGTCTGAGTTAGTCCTACCCTCAGGGCCTTTTATCACCCGCTGTTGCAGATCGGAAAAATCAGGGTTTGTAACAATTAACGGCTTTGAAGGAGTAGTTGTGCACTGGGGAGCTTCGGAATATCAGGTTTCAGAGGCTATCCGAAAGCTTGCAGAAAAACTCCGGGAAAAACAATCAATTTGAAAATGGGAGCTCTATTCTAATTTTAAAGGAGCAAAAATAAAAATGCTTATTCTGACTTATTTTTTGCTGGCTTTTGGCCTTGCAATGGACGCCTTTGCAGTCTCAGTTTCGAGTGGCTCTACACTAAAGCCTTTTCGTATAGGAGATGCTTTAAAAATGGCAACTTTTTTTGGGGGCTTTCAAGCCCTTATGCCAATTGCAGGCTGGCTTGCGGGAAATAGAGTAAGCGCTTTCGTTTCGGACTGGGCCCCCTGGATTGCTTTTGGGCTCTTGGCTTTTATCGGTGCCAAAATGATTTATGAGGCTTTTTTTGGAAAAGAGGAAAAGCTAAGTTCTCTAAACTATCCTTTGCTTTTTCTGCTGGCTGTGGCAACAAGTATAGACGCGCTTGCAGTTGGAATCAGTTTTGCAGTATTAAAAATCCCTCTCCTTATTCCTGTTATAATCATAGGCTCAGTAACCTTTGGAATGGTTTTTTTAGGCGCAATTCTTGGCTCTAGACTGGGCCATTTCTTTGAGCGTGAGGTCGAGGTGCTTGGAGGGCTTATCCTGATAGGGCTCGGAGGAAAAATCTTAGCTGAACATCTGCTCTGGGGTTAAACCCGGCTTTTTTAGGGCCCCTTTTTCTATCTAAATGCTTCGTCAGCTTTATATCCTTCCGTCTTCTCTTTCCCGAATGAGGCGATAAGAATGAAACTTGCTGTAATTGAAGGCGACGGCATAGGCAGAGAAGTAATTCCTGTAGCTTTAGAGGTTCTAGCCGCTTTTGAGCTCGGGATTGAAAAAGTGCCTTTAGAACTCGGTTATGCTCGCTGGCAAAGGACCGGAGCTGCGCTTACGGCTGCAGATCTGGAGCTTATAAAAGAATGTGATGCGGTTTTGTTTGGAGCAATTACCACCATTCCCGATCCTAACTATAAAAGTATTCTTCTGACTCTTCGAAAAGAGCTTGAGCTCTATGCCAATATACGGCCCATAAAACCTCTTCCCGGAATTACGGGAGTGACTGGCCGAAGGGATTTTGATTTTGTAATTGTCAGAGAAAATACGGAAGGACTTTACTCAGGGCTTGAGGAACTGCATGAAGACCTTGCCTATACCCGGAGGGTCATCAGCCGGAAAGGCTCTGAGAGAATTGCCAAAGCTGCCTGCGAGCTTGCAAAAAAGCGGGCCAATAAGCTGACCATTGTCCACAAATCCAATGTCATAAAGGCCGACAAGCTCTTTTTAGATGTCTGCCGGGAAACTGCCAAAACTTATGGGGTTGAAGCTTCTGACATGTTAGTGGATGCAATGGCTTACAGCCTCATGACACAGCCGGAAAAATACGATGTTGTGGTTACAACAAACCTGTACGGAGACATCTTAAGCGACATGTCAGGAGCTCTTGTGGGAAGCCTTGGGCTTTTACCAAGCGCCAACCTCGGGGAGAAGTATGCCTTCTTTGAGCCAGTACACGGAAGCGCCCCGGATATTGCAGGGCAAGGGATTGCAAATCCGCTTGCTGCAATCCTTTGCGTAAAAATGCTGCTTGAATGGGCAGGGGATGCTAGGGCTTTACTTTTGGATGAAGCAATCGCGCATGTGCTTCAAAAGAAAATCATAACTCCTGATCTTGGAGGAACTGCCAAGACTGCAGATGTGGGGCATGCTGTGGTCGAATACCTGCGCTCCCGCGGAACAAATCTGAATGTATAATGTTTTTTATGGGGAGACTTTTGGATATTCAGGCCAGGCTGTTTTTTTTGGATCCAGATTCTGAACCTTTCGAGCTTGATCAGAAAAACCTGAAACTCTGAAATTTTCAAACTCTTCGTAGTAGCGGGCTCTTTCCAGCAATCCTTTAAAGAACTCTTCCATTGTTTACACCTCAATACAATAAAAGAGTTTCAGAGTATATTAGCGCCTGCCAAGCGGAGTGAAAGTATTTATAATAAAATTTCGCAGGGAATTAAAAAGAGGGAAGCCTTATTCGGAATTTTTTTGGGCAGCCCTTTTTTTCGCGCATTTTGCAAGCTTTGCTCCAAGCTCCCTGCCTTCCTTTAGCTCGGACGCATCAGGTCTATATTTTACCTGAAGTCCCGGCTCAAGGAGCTCAATTCCAGCATTTTTAAGTTCAGTTTCCATAGCTTTTACGGCTCCTCCTCCCCAGCCATAGGAGCCAAAAGCTGCAGCTGTCTTGTTTACGGGACGCAGTCCTTTTAGGTAGGTGAGAAAATCCCCAAGGGTTGGAAAAAGGGTGTTGTTTAGAGTTGGAGAGCCTAGCGCAAAGGCTGCGGCTTCAAGCATTTCTTTTATAATCAGGCTTCGGGAATTTTGCCGCAGATGCAAGAGTTTAACTTCCACTCCTTCCTGACGGGCTCCTTCCAAAATTTCCAGAGCCAGAATTTCAGTGCTTTTCCACATGCTATCATAGATTACCAGTACTTTTTCCTTAACTTCTCCTTTTGCCCAAGCAGAATAAGCCAAAAGCACTTTTTCAAGATCTTTTTTCCAGATAATTCCGTGAGAAGGGGCAAGCATGCTAAGAGGAAGGTTCAGTTTCTCAAGCAGTTCCAGGTGGCGCCGCACTGGAAGCCCAAAAGGCATGAGGATATTTGCATAATACTCGGCAGTTTCGGGCATAAGGTCTCTTAGCTCATAATCGTAGCGAGCCGAACTTGCGATGTGCTGGCCAAAAGCGTCATTTGAAAAAAGGATTTCAGCTTCTTTTAGATAAGTTTGCATACTATCGGGCCAGTGAAGCATGGGGGCTTCAAGGAAAAGCAGGGTTTTTTCTCCAAGTTTTAGCTCATCTCCAGTTCGCACAATTTCAAAGTCCCATTTCTCACAAAAGGAGCCATAGTAGCCTTCTGCAATATCTCGGCCCCGTTTTGTAATAAAGATTTTGGGATTTGCTCCGGTTTTTTCCAAAAACTCGATAAGGGCTCCAGAGTGATCCGGTTCCATGTGGTTTATCACAAGGTAGTCTAGTTTTGAAGGGTTCATGAGCTTTTGGAGCCGAAAAATTAGCTCATCTGTATGCGAAGTTTTTACGGTATCTATAAGGGCAGTCTTTTCTCCTATTATAAGGTAAGAATTAAAACTGGTACCTTCAGGAGTTTTGTATCCATGAAAGTCTCGCCCGTTCCAGTCAAGAGCTCCAACCCAGAAAACTCCGGGCGCAAGTTCTACATTTCCTTTTGGATTTTTGTTTTCTTCTCTTTTTTCTTCGGCTTCTTCCTTATCTTCTTTTTTTTCTGGAGCAAACTCCGTTTTTCTTTTGAAATTCCCTCTTTTCATTTCTTCCCTCCCCAAAAATCTCGGTAAATTTTTTCAAAGGAGCTTCTAATTCCCAAAAGCCTTAAGTTTTTAGCTTTGAAATCCTTTTATGTCTGCATTCGAAATTCGGTCAAACTTTCAAGATAATTATCTATCAATTCATAGTGGGCCTGCTCATAACCCGCAAGCTTTTTAAAAAAAGATTTTAGAGTTTTCTCTTCTGCCAGGTTAGCTAGTTCCGTATAAAAATACTCGCTTTTTCGTTCATGCCGCAGGGCCGCAATAAGGACAGCTATGGCTCCGAGCCGGGGCTCAGCTGCTGTAAATTCTGGAGAAAAGCTTTGAGTTTCTGGCAAGCTGAAGAAGGTTTTTTCTTTTTCTTTTCTTTCTCCTCTTTCCTTTCCTTCTTTTTCGGCTTCAGCTTCTCTTTCTTTCTCCGGAAGTTTCAGTTTTTTCCGGTAGGCTTCAAGATAACTTAGGTGTTTTCCCTCTTCTGCTGCAAGGTAAGTATAAAGTTCTCTTAAACGAGGCTCGGCCGCAGCTTCGGCCTTTTCTTGATAAAAAGCTTGTGCGGTCATTTCCCGTTTAAGAGCAAGGGCAAGGGCAGCTTCGATTGTATCGAGTTTGCTCACTTCCTCAAGTACTTCATTAAATGCGGTTTTCACATTTCAACCCCCAAAATGGCTCGGATCTAATTTTTCAAAAATTTCTGATTGCTCTGGCTCAGAAAAGCTTGTAGCCCAGATTTTAGGCCAGAGATGCGGCTTTTGGCTTTTCGAGCCCGACTATTTCATAGATTTGAAAAGGATTTTTTAGCACAGTTATATTTTCCATCTGCCCAAGCTTTTCGGAATTTGAAACGTCGACATTCCGCATCCGAAGCTCAAAGGTTTTGCCGGTAGGAGATGCTGTTTTTACAGTTCCCCTTTTTTGATCTACAGGCAAAATAAAAATAGGTGTTGAGCCTTTAGCAGTCTGAGATACTGCATTTGTAACAAGGGTATCGGCAATACCGGAAACGATTTTGGCAACGGTATTGGCTGTTGCTGGAGCAACCAACAAAAAATCGTAATATCCCATCTGAAGCGGCCCTACAATAAATGGAGAATTGGGTCCGGCATCGGTTTTGAAATTGGGAAAATCTTTTTGGATTTTATCCCAAAGGTGGTACCACTTCATTACAGTCTCCCCTTCTTTTGAGAGAAAAACCATGGTTTCAATCTTTGTTCTTTGTTTTATATCTGCCATGACCCCGTAAGTCTCAAGCATTTGGTCCCCTGAACCTGTTAGGCCCCAGGCGATTCTTTTAATTTCCTTGCGTAATTTCTCTACCAAGCTCCCCAACTCCATAAGATATATTCTTTATTTTAGCTCAAATTGTTTATTTTCTTTACTTTGAGCTTCCGGCTGCATCATTCTCAAGAAAGATTACACGGTTTACAAGCCGGGTGGTTTCAATAAGTTTTTTAAGGGTTTTTCGAAGAGTCCTCATTCCTTCCGAATCTTTGGAAACTCCTTCCGCTTTTAGATCTTTCGACCAAAAAGTTGCTCCGAAATTTGCCCCGAAAGCTCCTCCTCCCACGGGAATCATTTCGTTTATTATGTAAAAGTTAAGCAGGGTCTGGATTGCAGGTTCCTGACCTCCTACCCGATCTCCTCCGTCAGCAAGCCCCATTCCGACTTTGTTTTGAAAAACGTTTGGATCCCGGGCGACTAGGGCTCTGCACCTATCCAGGATAGTTTTGGTTTGAGCACTTACATTTCCCTGGTAAACTGGGGTTCCGAAAATCCAGGCATCCGCCCAGATCATTTTATCATAAAGTTCCTCTGCAATAGCGTCTTTATGGAAACAGCCCTCTTTTTTTCGGATACAATAGTCACAGTGGAGACAAAATTCAAGTTTTTTTCCATGAACCGAAAAATAGGCAGTTTCGGCTCCGTATTTTTCTTCGGCAAGCTTTAAAGCCTCCCTTACAAGAAAATCAGTTGCTCCTTTTCTGGGACTTCCGGAGATGCCCAGGATTTTTAGCTTATTTCTTTCGGCTCTTTTCATCTTCTTTCTTCCAGTTGCTTAGCCTCAAGTACAAAAGTCCTAAAACCGCCCCCAAGCCTTCAAGCGCTCCAAAGCCTGGAATTGAAGTTTTTTCTGCCTCAGGATAAGCAGCCATTTCAATTACAGGTACGGTATAACTTCCTTTCCCAAAAAGGCTATCTATATGCTCTTGGGAAGCCGAACGGTAGTAAAGGCTTGCCTCTACCCTGATCGGATTTAGAGCGCTTTCAGGCATAATAAAAGAGTGTTTTTCAAGCACAGAAGCTTTGGGGGAAATCCGGTTATCAGAGAGGAGGCTTTCGGCTTCCCAAATTTTTTTTGTAGGCTTGCCTTCGGAATCGGCAAAAACTGTACGATATACTGTAGTTTCCGGCTCAAGCCTGCCTTTTTCATCCAAACTTCCTGAATGATAAAGTACTCTTCCTTCTGCATCTTTGACTCTTAGTTCCAGCCAAAGCTCCCTTTCTTCCGTAACTCCCGTAGGAAGCATATGCCCGGCTCCAGAGTTTGTAATTTCAACTTCCACATCCACACGCTCTCCGGCTTTTGCAGTCTCAGGAGCCCGGACACTAAGGCTTGCAGCCTGTTTTAAAAATTCGAGAGCCCTTTTTTCATGGCGGCTCTCCCCGAGTACAGCTGTTACAAAAGCATTGGCTCCCACAAAGAAATGGGTATAGATGTGTTCCCTTTCAGGACCGTTTGAGGCAGCTTTTCCAGGATTTGCCGCAAAGCCTATGATTCCGGGTGTCATATGGCAAGCCTGGCAGCTCACTCCTGCTTCTGCATAGGAGCTTTCGTTCCATTCCGTGTAGGTGGCTGCAAGAGTCAGGTTATTTTCGGGATGGTAAATATTATGGCACATCCCACAGTAACGGGCTTCCTCATAAAGCTCATACCCTTTTATTTCGTGGGCAGAAGCTCGCTTTTTTCCAGAAGTTTCAAGCGCTCGCCCCCATTTTGTGTTTCCGGGTTCAAGAATATAAGGGGCATTTCCGATTCCTTCGCTTTCTACAACGACATGACAAAAATCACATTGTACACCTTCTTTTGAGACCTCGCTCAGTTTTGAGCCGTCCATGGGCGGAAGTTCCTCTGAAACCACTCCGATTGGAGTGTGGCAGCGGGAGCAGAAAGTCTGGGGTAAGCTTTCGTTTTCTGCAGCTTTTACGTATTCTTGCAGCATGGCTTGGTAAAAGAAATCCTCATTTGCTTTTGAATGCATAGAGCCATCCCACTGCCCGAAAATGTTTCCGTGACAGGTCGAACAAAGCCTGGATTTTGAAAATTCAGCCGAGGCAAAAGCCCCTGTTTTACTTTGTTCTGCTATAACAAAGCCTCCGGCAAGCAAAAGGAGACCTGAGGCAAACGCTGCCAAACAGGCTAGTTCTTTATTTATGCCTCGATTTTTGCCTTTGTCTTTCGTCAAACTCCCCCGGTAAAATTTAGGATAAGAGCAGAAAAATTCTTTTTCCCGGAAAAGTCCCTTGCCCTTTCCTAAATTGGGCAAAAAGCTTCAGGCTTGAAGCTTAAGCAGCCTAGCAATTGGCAGACAAAAGTTCCAAATCTTTCCGTTCCAAATTTTCTCTCTTGTCCGGTACAGCAAAGGCTCAAGCCCTAACTTTCAGATTCACATTTTATTGTGTTTAGCTTAGTTTTGTTTAGCTTACCTTTATGCTCCGGAATTCTTCCCAAGAGCCGTGAATATTGCAGTGTTCCAGTGCCCGCAGGTTTACGCTTTTTCCAGCCAAGCTTTTGTCGATCTTGACTGTAAAAGTGGCCTCAGCTTTTTTACGTTCGGGAGAAAGTTCTACCCTGTCTATTTTTTTGTCATTGAGATAGAGTTCAATCCACTCAATGTAATGCTTTTCTTCCATTACATGAGGAATAAGTCCAACTTCTACAAGCACATCAAAAGCTTCACCTGAAGCGATAGACTCGGGCGCAGTGATTTCTGGAATATGTTTTTTTTCGCCTTCGCTCAAGTTTTGCGGGTCAACTGCTTTGTTTATTTTTTCTTCGGCTACGATTTCTGCCATACTTTATTCCCTCCCCTTTTCTTTTTCATTTTGGGCTAGCGTGCTTATTTTTCTTTAAGAAGTTTTAAAGCGTCCCTACAAGCCGAAACCGCCGGAGCTCCCGAGGTTATGAAAATCACTTCCATTGTCTCCATGATTTCCTCTTTTGTAGCCCCATTTTTAAGGGCACTTTTCATCTGAGCCACAGTACAGGCCTCGCACTGCTTCGAAGCTACCACTGCAAGAGCCATCAAAATTTTAATCTTTGCCGGAAGAGCTCCGTCGCTTAAGATTTTGTGGTCGCATCTTCTGTATTTATGAAGAAAATCCGGATCTAAGTCCCCCAGGGTTTCTAGAATATGCGGGGTAAACCCCAGTTTTTCTCCTATACTCCCAACTATTTCTTTTTGCTCTGCCACTCTTTTCCCTCCGTTTAACTCTTTAACAATCCCTAATTAATAATTGTTATAATATTCTCCTAATTCAATATATAAATTCTCCAGCCTCTGAAAAAAGCGCTTTTTAAAGACAGTTTATACACAGAAACCCGGACCCAAAATTGTGTCTACACATTCTTGGCAGACCATTCGAGGCAAGCCTTTTTTGAGCATTTTGTGAGGCAGAGGATAAGTTCCGCCTTTCATAGGCACTTCCAATACTTTCACATGCTCCATACAAAGCCCTTTTCCGCAAACAATACAGACGCTAACAGCTTCGTTTTCTTTTGCTTCCTGCATACAGTCATAACATTTTAACATCATATCTCCCCTCAGCAGACTTCATCAAACATGCAGTTTTCTTTCAGGGCTTCATTACACGCTTTGCAGACGATTCGCTTGATATGTTCAAGATCCGGCTTAAGTTCAATCGGATAGTCGCCTTCCCAGACCGGGGTTTCCTCATGAATCAGGTGTTTGGCGCAGACTCCCATTCCGCATACAATACAAATAGCAAGCGCATCCGTGTTTTTTCCTTCTTTGGCGCACATATAGCATTTCATGTCCCTTTCCCCCTTGGGATTTAGCCCTGAACTTTTCCAGTCAGGGCCTCCCATAATCGTTTTATATCTATTTTATGCTCATTTAAAAACTCCCTTCTTCAACTTTCTTCAAAAAGGATCATATCTTCCCCGCAGCAGACAAGAGTTCCGCCCCCTACTTTTGTAACAGTCACTTCGTTGCCGCAGATCTCACATCGATATTTTTCCCCAAGAGCCGATACTGCCAAAAACTCACCCCCTTCTAAACTATTTAGGACTTTACTCAAACAGTTTTTGAAACCTTAAGAAAGCCACAAATTCTTTGCTGTAAACTCTCTCTAGGTTAATTCCATATTATATTTGGCAAAAGGACATTTTATGTATTATCAATAGTAAATTTATAAAATAGATTAAACTTTTTGTAATTTTTAGAAAATCAATATACGCTGTATTATTCAAGATAATTTATATATTTAAATCCATCAAAATAATTATATATATTAGATTTAATGCAGTTAATTATATATAGATTATTAAATACAGTTATGTGATTTCTAATACTCTAAATTATAATTAATGTCTATTAAAAAAAGACCTAAAAAAGATATTAATTATAAGCTGACAGTTACCCAGCATAATACATAAAAAAATAGCTGTGCTAAACGCAGCTACCAAAAGGAGCAGTCAAAGATGAAGTTCGGAATTGAATTTGTGCCAAGCGATCCAGTCTTAAAGATCGCACACTATGCAAAGCTCGCAGAACAGCAAGGATTTGACAACGTCTGGATTACTGACCATTATAACAATCGTGACGTTTACACAACCCTCACCGTACTTGCCCTGAGCACGAACAGCATCAAGATCGGGTCTGGAGTTACCAACTCCTATACAAGAAATCCTGCGATCACCGCTTCAAGCATTGGCTCCGTTAATGAAATTTCTGGCGGAAGGGCTATTCTTGGACTTGGGCCCGGAGACAAGGCAACTTTTGATGCCATGGGTATCGAATGGGTCAAGCCTCTTGCAACCACAAGAGAAAGCATTCAGGCTATAAAGAGCTTCTTTGCAGGCGAAAAAGTCTCTATGGAAGGCAATCAGGTCCAGTTTTGCGGGGCAAAACTTGCATTTAAGCCCGGAAATATCCCTATTTATATGGGAGCCCAGGGGCCAAAGATGCTCGAGCTTGCAGGCGAAGTTGCAGATGGAGTGCTGATTAATGCCTCTCATCCCAAGGATTTTGAAGTTGCGGTCACACAGATAAAAAAAGGAGCAGAAAAAGCAGGTCGGGATCCTAAGGATATTGATATTACAGCTTATGCCTGTTTCTCAATTGACAAGGATCCTGCAAAAGCGGTCAGTGCCGCAAAAGTAGTAGTTGCTTTCATTGTAGCAGGCTCTCCTGACCTTGTCCTTGAGCGGCACGGCATTCCAGTCGAAGCCAAAGCCAAGATCGGAGCAGCCATTGCAAAAGGCGACTTCGGCGCTCTCATGGGCGGGCTTGTAAGCGATGAAATGATCGAAGCCTTTGCAATCTGTGGAACCCCTGAAGCCTGCATCAAGAGAATTAAGGATCTTGAAGCAATTGGCGTAACTCAGGTTGTTGCAGGCTCTCCTATCGGGCCTAACAAGGAAAAAGCAATAAAACTCATTGGAAAAGAAATTATTGCCAATTTCTAAGTTTTGCAGATTATCTTTCTGGATTATTTAAAAAAATATGTTAAAATAATCCCTAACAGATACCCTGACTTTAAATGAATTCTTTATTGGGACGTTTCGGAAAACCGCTTTGAAGTTTAAATATTTGAATAATTAATATTTGAATAATTAATATTTGAATAATTAATATTTGAATAAGTGATGCTTGAAAATTTGGGCATTATAAAGCTTTAAACTAAGTTTTCCGGAGACGTTTTAATCTCTTTCCCTTACATTTTAAAAAACAGTTGTCTGTAGGGGCAGAATATTGGAGCGGCCTTTTAAGCTTCTCCCTAAAAGCCTGCGGCTTGTTTTGCCAAGCTCTGTTTGACTGGCCGGAGTTTTAGCTGCTACTTCCAGGCATGTTTTACTCTATAGTTGGATGTTTCCTCAGTCCAATTTCCCTTTATCGTGTAGCAAAAGATTCCTGAGAGCCCGGAACTTTGTGCTACAGCTTACAAAAAGATCTTACCAAACCATAGCCGGCATTATTGAGGGAAAAACCGTTTCAAAACTGAAAATTAACGGGATTTCCCCCGGTATTTCTCCCAGGAGTTAAGCGCAGGGGCATCCTGCCTGTAAGGCCGGGAATTTAAGGCACTGGAGGTTATTACTTGCCACCAAAAATTGCAGATATCATTGAGCACGACGTGTGCGCAGCCTGTGGCGCATGCGAAGCCGTATGCCCTATAGGGGCCGTAACCGTAAAGAAGGCGGCAGAAATCAGAGACCCAAACAACCCGGAACTTTATAGAAAAGGGGCTGCTTATGAGGTCTGTGAAGGCTGTCTTACCTGTAGCAGGGTCTGTCCTGTAGTGGACGGTTTTAGGGAAGACGAACTTGCAAACGTCCGGAAATTCTTTGCCGCAAAAGCCGCAGCTTCGGCAGGCAGTCAAGACGGGGGGGTTACTTCCGCAATCGTAAAAACCCTTTTCAAAAAAGGTGAAATTGATTGCGCCATAGGAATTTCCAGAAACGAGGCTTGGGAGACTGAACTAGTAATAATGACCAGCGCAGAAGATGTAGAAAATGTCAGAGGAACCAAATACACTTCGGATCCTGTTCTTAAAATCCTCAGGCAAGCTTTTGAAAAATATAACCGAATTGCGGTTGTAGGTGTCCCCTGTCAAGTTCATGGAGCCCGTTTGATTCAGGAAAATTTCAATGAAAAGATTGTGGTAATTATCGGTTTGCTCTGTATGGAAAGTTTCCATCACGATGTCATGCTTGAAAAAATCATCCCTGAAATATTGCAGGTAAAAATCAAAGATATCGAAAAAATGGAATTTACCAAGGGAAAGTTCTGGGTTTATACCAAAGCGGGGGAAGTTCACAAAGTCCCAATCAAAGAAGTTGCCCGTTATGCCAGAAATCCCTGTCACCACTGCTGTGATTACACCTCGGTTTTTGCCGATATATCAGTAGGATCTGTGGGGGCTCCGGACGGCTGGAACTCGGTCTTTATAAGAACGGATGCCGGAGAGAAGTATTTTGAGATGGTAAAGGAAGATCTCGAGCTTATGGAAGATCCAAAGCCTGGGCTTGAGCTTGTCCAGAAACTTATTGGGATGAAGCGCAAAGGCAACGCTGAGCATTATCTGGAAGTTTGTGAAAAATTCTCCTTTAAAGCTGCGGGAATCCATTGAATCCCCCCACAACTCTTTTGGAGCTTAAAAACTCCGGCTGGTCCTGTTTAATCCCTAAAAGCTAAGAACAATAGCAACTGATAAATAGGATCAGAGCGATCAGGAGCCGAGATGACACGCGCCTTTTACATTGGACGTTTTCAGCCGTATCATTTCGGGCACCATGCCGTAATTACGAGAATCGCAGAGGAAGTTGACGAACTGGTAATCGGGATTGGAAGTGCCCAAAAGAGCCACGAATCAAGTGACCCTTTCACGGCCGGAGAACGGGTGCTGATGTTGAATAATGCTCTTGAGGAACTCAGCATCCGTTATTACGTAATTCCTATTGAAGATGTCAGGTACAACTCTATATGGGTGCCCCATGTCGCGGCTCGGACTCCCCATTTTGATCTTGTGTATTCTAACAACCCTCTTGTAATCCAGCTCTTTCGGGAAGCCGGTTTTTGTGTAAAACAGTCTCCTCTATACGTAAGGAAAAAATATTCCGGCACCGAAATTCGAAAACGGATGATCGAAGGAAAAGAGTGGAGACACCTGACTCCAGAAGCTGTGGTCAAGGTAATTGAGGAAATTGGTGGGGTTTCCCGGCTCAAAAACGTTGCCGCAAACGATAATTCTTTTCTCTAATTTGTTTCTTTTTTTTGAAAAGAGCTTTCTTAATCCAGATTTTCAGGGCACCGAATCGATCCAGTCTAGAGTTCCAGGCTTGTAGGCTTCAAGGGCCTGCGCATTTCCATTCAGGAGATGTTCAATTATCTTTTCCACATCCTCTGCGCTTTCTTCAGGAGTTTTGTCTGTGGTGTTGACTTCAAAGACTTGTTTACACCATTCAAAAGCTTCCACAAGGATTACGTCTAGAGCTTCAGCTGCTGTATTTTCGTCAAGTTTTGCATCAGAGTAGCCTCGCGTTTCAAGCCTTTTCCTAAGTTCGGGAGGATAAGCCCGAAGTACGATTACAAGCTCAGCTATGTAATGGGCCATGTGGCTTTCAAGGATTATAACCTTGGATGTCGAAAGTCTGGGGTCCACTTTTTCAGAGGTTTTGGCGAGTTGCCCTTCTTCGCCTAAAATCTCATCTAGGCGGGCTTTAACAAGAGCCATATCCGCAATAACAGCATCTCTTTTTTCATCAATTTCGGAATAAAGATGCTCTTCTCGGATCAATTCGTTGAGATGAATGATTTTCCAGCCCCTCCGACTGGAAAGGATTTTACTGATTGAGGTTTTCCCGGTCCCGGGAGTGCCTGTTAGTCCTATTAGCATGAGCAGAAGAATAGAAGTTATAGCAATTATATTTAATGTATAAATAATGCCTTAAGGCCAGATATTTTCTGGATATTTTAAGAAAGGGAGTTTTTTCCTGAATTCATAGGAAATTCTGTCCGCGCCCAGGCCTTGGCTTTTTCTGATAAAAACAAAGCGAAATTTTCTAAAAGCTTTGGCTGGGGATTTGAGGTTGCGAACAGAAATGAACAGAAGAACTTTATTTTTTCTTCCTTTCCTTTGCAAGTTTCTTTTTTGCATCTTTGCTGCCAGCAGCAGCACGTTTTTCAAGCTCCGAAATTTTATCCCTGCGAGCGTGTTCTTTTCTTTCTTTATCTTTTTTTGTCATCGCCATAACAAAATACCTTCATAGATAGAGTATTATAAAATTTGCTAACTCTATGAGTTTTTAAAAGGGGAGCAATATTGCATTTTCATTTTCAATATCTGCTGCCCCAACCCGCTATTTACTCTTTTTATGTGTATATATCCTTTTCCACTCTTAGGTTTCAGAAAAGCTGGTTTCTTCTACTTCCTTTAGCATTTCGTAGACTTTTTTGACCTGTTCGGTGCGGGTGATTATTAAAAGTTCATCTCCTGCTTCAAGGCGGAAATCTCCTTTTCCTCCGCTTTTTTCTTTCTCCCTATAAGTCAGTATAAAATCATTTTTTCTGTAAAACCCTATTATTTCAGTCTTTTCAGGCAGAAGGAGTTCCGAGACTTTTTTTCCGGCCAGAGCAGCTCCTACAAGTACGCTTGTAAAACGGACGTCTGAGCGCATTAGATTACTAAGCTCGATGGTATTTACTCCTCTTAGGGCATCGGCTATAACCATGGAAGCAAGGTGGGGAGGATTTATAAGGTGGTGAAACCCAAGTTTTCTGGCAACAGCTGTGAATTTTTCGTCATCTGTTTTAATTATAATCTTTTCAACTGCAGCTTCTCTTGCAATAAGCCCTATCAGGATATTATCCTGGTCGTGTTCTGTGCAGGCAACAAGGGCAGAAGCCTCTTCGATTCCAGCTTTTTCCAAAATATCGGGTCGGGTCCCCTCAGCATGGATAACCGAACAATCCAGCTCTTCTGCAAGCTCCTTTGCAAGCCCTTCCTCTCGTTCTATCAGGACCAGTTCGTTTCCCTGCAAAATCAGACTCCTTGTAAGGTGCAGTCCTAGCGGGCTTGCTCCAATAATAATGATTCTCATAAGCTCAATCCCCCTAAATCAAGTTCTCCGAATCCAAGTCTGTGGCAGCAGTAATATACATAACGGGATGATCTCAATTCGGCCAAGGAGCATGTCTGCGCAGAGGAGAAGTTTCAAAAAAAGTGGCAGAGTTGCCTCCGTAACCCCAACCGAAAGGCCGGTTGTTGCAAGAGCGCTTGAAACCTCAAAGAGAGCGTCTGAGGCTCCGGTTCCAAAAAGCATGAAGATAAAAGCAGAGGCGATTAGCACTCCTAAATAAAGCAGCACAAAGCTTGTAAGAGTTTTTATTTCCTCGGCTTCAATTAGATTTCCGTTTACTTTTAAAGGAGTGAGGGCTTCTCTTGGCAGGAAAAAGCGGAAAAAAACCATTTTTATAAGGCTAAGGATCACGATCAGGCGAAAGAGTTTAATCCCGCCTGCAGTCGAGCCCATACTGCCTCCAATGCACATGAGTATGCTCAGGAAAAATTTGGAGGCATCCGAGACAGGTTCTAGGGGAATTGTTGAAAAGCCAGTTGTAGTAAGGGCTGAGACCACCTGAAAAGCCGCAGCTGGAAGCTGCCTGAAAAAAAAGCTGCTGGGAGCTTCCGGAGAAAGCAAGGTTAAAGCAAATAAAATTGTGCCTCCTCCGAGAAGTTTTAGGAGATATCGGAACTGAGGATCTTTTTTAAGCTTACCTGGATTTTTCAATAAATCTGGATAAAGGGAAAAACTGATTGCTCCCATAAAGCTTGAAAAGCCTACTAGGCAAGGGAGCAAAAAACCTGGATAAGCTGCAATACTTTCAGCTTTTGTTGAAAAGCCTCCGGTAGAGATTGCGGAAAGCGCATGGGTAAGAGCGTCAAAGCCTGACATTCCGCCTGCGCGCAGAAGTAGAAACGAGGCTAAAGTCAGACCCAGATAGACTCTGCCAAGCAATCTTGCAGTTGTAATAACTCCTGGGCGGATCCGAGTTTCTCCTAGATATACTCTATAAAGCCTGAAAGCTGTAGTTCCGGGCCGGAGTAAAACGCCTAAGACGAGGACAATTATTCCTATTCCTCCGACCCACTGCAGCCAAGCTCGAGTAAAGAAAAAGAGGGGGGGCATTTCTGGTGGGGCTACACTCAGGCCAGTTGTGGTAAGGCCGGATACACATTCAAAAAAAGCGTCTTCATAGGGCAGGCCTGTAGAAAGAGCCATTGGAATTGCACTTATAATAGAGCAGAGCGGAAAGATAAGAGCTGCAAGAATTACGGCTTCTTTTAGCTCAAGTTCAGAGTCTGAGAGGCCCTTATACAGAAAAAGGCCCGTAAGAGCTGTAAGGAATGCAGTAATTCCATAAAACAAAAACGCTTCTGGCTCCTTTAGGATAAGAGCTGCGCCCGTAGGTCCAAGCAGGACTGCTGCAAAGGCGAGTAGAATATGGCCTGTATATTTAAAAACAGCCCTAGGGTTTACGGGAGAGACAAGCTCGTACATAGAAGTTAATTGGAGGTTTTTCTTTATGTTTTATACCTACATAATATATAAAAAAAGTAAAAAATGGGTTCTAAGTTCCGGGTTTTTTAATGGGGTATAGGCTGCAGCCTAAAAGTTCTGAGGCTTTAGCTAAGAAGTTCAGTTCATTTTCCATAAAGTATATTTATTTTCAGGTTCTTTAATTACATATAATTTTATTTCTATAGGTTTTGTTTTAAGCTTCAGGAGGAAAGAGCGTCAATATCACATACGAGCAAAAAGCTTCTTTTGGCACTCCAGTAAAAATCTTGACAATTGGGGGGTTTTTGCTTATTTTGGGTATTTACTTTTTTTCGGTTTTCAAGCTTTACGGTTTTAGCCTTGAAAGCGGGGAACAGCACATTATCGCCTTTTTGCTGTTGATCTACGGTTTTGCCATGTGGGGCCTTTATGGGATGAAGTTTCAGCTTGGAGGGAAGAGAGTTCTGGTCCGGTTTCCTCCTTTTAATTATGGTATTGAATATTCCAAGATCAGTTCCGTTGAAATCCTTGACAGGGTGCCTTGGTACACGGGCTGGGGCCTCAGGATTCATTGGAGAACCCTTCTTTTTGTCGGAAAGCATACTCGGGCAGTGCGGATCACAAAAAAGGAGGGCTTTTTCCGAGAGGTTATTTTGGTCCCGGAGCATGTCGAAGAATTTTCTGAAAAGCTTAGGATTGCGCTTGGAAAATAAGCTTTCAAGCTTTTTCCATTTATTCATATTTTCAGGCCAGATCCGCTTCAATGCGGATTGGGGCAATATAATTTACAGCCTGAAGAGCAATTGTTTCAAGGAAAGTTCGGATGTTTGGCGCAATTTCGGGTGTACTATGGGAGGCCAGATTCAGGCTGCCTATGACTTCTTCTTTATATTTAAGAGGAATTACCGCAACTCCTTTCAAGCCTTCTTTTTCAAGGGCTTCTTCAAGGAGTTTTTCTGAAAAAAAACTGAGCTCATAAGTGGGGTTTTCTTTCATAATCTGTTGTGCTTCTGAGGATTCGGCTTTTAATGTGGAAACTTTTTCTACAAAAGCCGGCGAAAGCCCTTTGTGAGCTACAAGGTTTATCTGATCCAGAAGTTCATCGACTAGATAAATTCCTCCCGAATCGATATCTTCTACACTGAGGCAGGCTTTTAGAACTTTGTCCAGCATTGTTTGCAAACTCCAAGTTGAATTTAGGGCCCTGCTCAGGGTCCGTTCAATTTCAAGGAGTTCTTCGGCTTGCTTGCGGGCACTAATATCTACGACAATTCCCTGAAGGTGAGTGGCCCTGCCTGCAGAGTCCCGCTGGATAAAAGTCCTTTCATCGACCCAGCGCAGTTTGCCGGTTTTTGTATGGATCCGATATTCCATTGTGAAATCATCATATCCGGCTTCTATGCAAGAGGAAAGCTTTTGGCTTACTCTTTTAAGATCATCAGGGTGGATTACTTTTCCGTAAAGTACTTTTTTTAAGA
>Ga0265294_10004026_pt1 | contig 18511 bp, 21 predicted proteins | sample MunlanPumphouse3_FD_192504 | JGI IMG/M metagenome (GOLD analysis project Ga0265294, IMG submission 192504) | Groundwater microbial communities from a municipal landfill in Southern Ontario, Canada - Pumphouse #3 | ecosystem: Environmental > Aquatic > Deep subsurface > Groundwater | place...
ATTTATCGTTTGCCTTACCCCAAAATGGACGCATGATAGCCAGAAAGCATTTAGAAACAAACCATTTTATTCCGTTAAGATACTCGCAAAAATCGACGGCAAACTTTCTTGTTTTTTCTTTAGTATCAAGGATCAGGACATTTACATCCGAAGGAGGCAATCCCATTGGCGAAGTTCTTGCCGCACAGAGAATTTTTTTTGCCACTTCGGGCTCAACTTCTTTGTCAAGGAACTCCCTCACGCTCCTCCTTCTTTGGAATAAAGCAAATAACTGCTCATAGTTTGCTGTGTCCGTCACCGGAGGCAGATCAAACAGATCGGCTTTGGATAATTCCCGCCCCGTAACCTCAATAGCTCCTGTCGGACAAATAGCCATGCAATGTCCGCAGCCAATGCATCCAAACGCCGGGGTTTTACTTATTGTTGCCTTATTATTTTCAAGGCAAAGACTAAAGTCTTTACAGACCTGAACACATAAGCCACAACCGGTACATTTGACAGAGTCAATTCTTATGGATGCCTTTTCATTTGTTCTGGATGTCGGAATTGCTATTATAATAATTGATTATTTTGTTCATACCCGGGCATATCCTAATGTTTCTATATCTTTAATATCTTTTGTCAGATAAGTTTTCCCATTAGCTATTACATATAAATCATCGCAAATATCAATAATATGTTTGTACAGATGGTCAGTAATTATTATTCCTTTATTATCTTTTTCCCGAAGAATTATTTTTTTTATAGCATCTACATGAATGGGCATAACATGAGAAAATGGTTCATCCAACATACAAAATTTTGTTTGAGAAACTAAGATTGTATATATTTCAATAATTCGTTTCTCGCCTCCGGATAAATTGACCAGTTTTGACTTATAGTATTTTTCGAATTCCGGAAAGATTTCAATCAAATCTGCGAAATCCAGTGCGAAATCACTAAATATCCTTTTAATTGTTAATGAATTAGGAATAAATTTCTTCTGTGGCAAATATCTTAAGTCTTTTGGAGAACGGTTTGAAGTTACCAGAGCATTACCGTTAATTCGGATTGATTTATTATTAGGAATAAGATCCCCAAACATAATTTTCATTAAACAGGATTTACCTGCCCCGTTCCTTCCTAATAATCCTGTTACTTTCCCTGTCTCAATTTTTAAATAGACATCCTGCAAAACTCGTTTTGAACCGAATTCTAAGATAACACTGTCAACTTCAAGTGAATTTGTCATCTAATTTGTAGAGTTATTGTAATAAGTATTAGAAATAAAAAAAAGTCGAATAGTAAAGCCGAAATCCACAAGAGTTTCTTTGTCAATCCCAGGTTTTTATAATAGGAGAAATCATCCTTTTTAAAATTATGGATATAATAAATAATCAAGCCAAATGTGGCAATCTTAAACCAAAATATTGCTGAAAAAGTATCAAACCCCCAGGCATAAATAATACCCACACAGGATAAGGTAACTACCAGGCTCGCAAAAGCAAATGATTTATAGAATGTTAATAATAATCGTAATGTCCTCATATCGGTTGACAATGGCGTATGATATTAGCTCTCAATATTCTGGTATTCGATTTCAAATTTTAACTCTTTTGCAGCCTCAACAACCATTTTCATGTCACGAACGCCTATATGCGCATTATATATTTTCCTCTCTTCATTAAGTTTTTTAACTGCATAATATAACTCCTGGCAGTCAGCATTTGCGACTTTCTCCGCAGAATCATAACCGGCTTCCAGTAACACATATGCAAAAGTATGATTTACCCATCTTATTCTGGAAAGGTCGGTCAATTTCGCAAGCTTCAGCATTTCATCCTTGCTTATTCCTGTTTCGTTTGAAAGCGCTTCTCGTCTTTTATCTGTCAGTATATTATCATATAACCTGAGAGTATCTTTTATTCCTGCTTTTTCAAGTTTCACAACCGTGTCTTCAGTGATACATGTAAAATCTTTTATTGCGTTTGGTTTTTGCCTGTAACCATTCACAACTCTTTTGAGAATTACCAGATAATCCTCTTGTAATCCAGTCTGTTTCGAAAATTCATGAATTTTCTCCTTGTCTTTAAGGGCCAATAACAATTCATCAAGATTGCTGACTTTGTGATTTTTAATAATGTCAAAATTTTTATCAATATCTCTTTCTATCACTGACCAGCTGGGGATTAATACGGCAGATTTTAAAATCTCTTTGTATTTATCAATAGTGATGTTCTTTAAATCGATATAATATCCCATTATATTTATTATTAATATGATTTTCTTTTGATCATTCTGGCAGAGATTATACGTACATCATTTATTGGTTTATCCTGACTATCCGTCTCAACACCGGCAATACTATCCACTATATTCATGCCTTTTACAACTTCTCCAAACACAGTATAGTTTTGATCCAGATGAGCCGCTCCTCCTAACGTTTTATAAATCTCACGATGTGCTTCCGGAAAACTATAGTGATCCATTGTCATTAGTTCTATATTGGTCAATGAGTCAAGTTTATCCAAATCAGATTTGTGTTCAGGTTTATTAATGACTTTGTTATAGGCCAGCCAGGTGTTAATACGCTTTTCTGCAATTGCCAGGGTACTGTCATTATAGGTATTACCCTGAATAATTGTAAATTGGGTCCCGTCCGAAGAACGTCCTGGATTTTCATCATCGCCCATTCGGGCTGCATTAACTGCGCCCCGTTTATGAAGTAAATTGGGTCTGAATTCTGCATCTATCATATAGGATAGCCCCGATGTATCTGGGCCCATGTCTCCTGTCTGAATAAGAAAATTATTTATAACACGATGAAAAGACACACCATCATAGGCTTTTTGATTTACCAGCTTTATGAAGTTGTTACGATGTTTTGGAGTTTCATCAGATAACCGTAAAATAATTGTTCCATAATCGGTGATTAGTTCAACATCTTTTGATAAATCACTTTTCATCACTCCTTTTTCAATCTCCTTATCACATGCGGAGAAGACGAAAATAAAACACACAATAATAATGGTTATAACTGTTCTCATAATTTGATTTCTAATTTTGATAGAAATTTAATTGTTAATTACTTCCTAACCAAATTTATTATCTTGAAGATTCCCTAACTTTGTTTTATGTCAAAATACGGAACAGTTATTTGGGTGGGATTGCTGGCACTGATTGCCGGTTTTCTGATTTACCCTCCTACTCACAAGGTGTTTATAGATCTTACGGCACGATATCCGTATATCATGGGGTTTGCAAAATTCGCCATACTATCTATGATGGGCGAGTTTCTGGCAGCCCGGCTGGTCCATAAGAAATGGGTAATGGTCAGAGGAGTGGCACCCAAGATGCTGGTATGGGGAATTCTGGGAATGCTTATCGTCTTGATGTTTGCGGTGTTTTCGGGAGGAGTGGACACCGCCGCTTCTCAGGGTTTGTTGATCTCTGAATGCAGCGATACCTGCCCACCGGTGGTGCAGTTCATTTCCAGGTTGCGCCGGGCGTTGTTCATCTCGGCCATCATGAACCTCACCTTCGGCCCGGTGTTCATGGCGGCGCACCGGATTACCGATGTCTATATTGACAAGCGCTACTCGGGACAAAAGATGCCGGTTACCGGAATTATCACTCAAATTGACTGGGGAAGATTCATCAAAGAGATTGTGTGCGTAACCATCCCGGTTTTCTGGATTCCAGCCCACACCGTTACTTTCTTGCTGCCCGGCCAGTACAGGGTACTGTTTGCCGCATCGTTATCCATTGTACTTGGACTGATTTTGTCCTTCGCAAAAATGAGGCATCAGAAAGATTGATAACAAAAATGCCTGATGCAATTATCGGAAGGATCCATTTTATATTGTTTTGGTGATTTATATGTTTCATCGTCAAATTTTAAGATTGCGCTCCGTATGCAAACCCAAAACCTCTTGCCCGGCGTTCATCCTGAAGTTTTTCCCAAGACTCCCATCCTTTCTCTCGCAAAATAGAATTGTCTTGTTTAAGCATTGGATAGCCTTCAAAAAACTCAGTGAAATACTCGCACGGATAACTATTGCAAAAAGCGCACATATCAACATTCTTTTCTTTTGCACAAAGCCTGATCTTGCAGGCCGGGTTTCCACTTCCTGCCTTACAGGAGATACATACACCTTCAACAGACATTCCTTTTAGAAATGACCAAAATTTATCACCGTTCGGGAAATATGGCATAATCTCTTCAAATCCCAACTTATTCATTTCCTGATACAAAACTTTCGATGCAGGTTCCACTTTCACCTTCACCGCACAATTTTCACAGTAAAGTCCACAGTAACAAGCGTATTTTCTGTCCATAATTATTCTTTCCTCATTCTTCAAATTATCATATTTGGGCGTAACACTATCATCTTCGCTCCCAAACACTTGTCTATTAATTGCATTTGGCTATCATTCAACCCATCGGCATTGACAACTACTCCAGCCGGACATACAGACAGCCCGGGTTTTGTCACTCACCCATTCTAAAATCTTTTATACTACTTTGGGTCAATGAACATTCTTCAAATGTTACACTTGTCCCATTACCTATTGGCGATTGAGCGCTCAATCCCACCCATAATTCTACAGGATAGTCATTTTTAAATAAGCGCACCAGCTGCCAGTCTTCCTTATCCGGTGAATAATAAAAGCCTATAGTCTGTACGTCCGAAGAGATTTTCATGTACACGCCCGCATTATCAACAACATCGTGGTTATTATCATCCGATGTTTCTATTGTTCTGACTGTCACAATACGAGTTCTCTGGCGTTCATCCCGCTCGAAAGCAAATTTAAACCACAATTTTGGGTTTAAATATATATAAACAGCTCCTGCATCATAGGTGTCTGTAAATGTTGGAGAAACTTTAGCCGTGAAGGTAAAAGGTTTGGTATTGTCAATTTTGGTCAACAAAACAGGTGCAGTGCTGTTTGACAGTTTTCCATCGGGGTCGTTAAAATTATCACATTTTGCATTGCTCTTGAGTACCAATTTATCACTTTCAACAGTTGCTGTGGCCCCGGCCCCGTTAAGTGATTTTGTAAACTCCACACCTGAAACTTTTACAGAAATTTTACTGCTGCTTTCGGTCAATGCGTTATTGCAGCCACTCATCACTGCCAATGAGATTAGCAGGTTTAACAATACTTTTTTCATAAAAGACAATTTTATTAATCATAACTAATGGGCGACAGATCCTATATGCAGTAACCTGCAAGTAAATTGTTCACCTCCTGTAGATTGAAATAATTGGGATCAAAGTCATCTCCCAGCCACGTATGAGTACTTTTATAATCACTGTGTGCAGGGTTTCTCAATATTTTCAACATTTCATGGTATCCACGAATTCCTCCGCAATCTTCTGCAGGACACCGTCTCTCTCCGGCATGGCATTTCAGAAACAAGCACCCGTTTCCCGCGTCCGTACCGCCTTCCCCTACAGCAGCAACTCTGGAAGCCTCTGCCCAGGCTGTAATATCTGTGATGACTTCCAGCAGCTCTATGGTATGCTCCCAGTTGTCCCCATAGTCGTACAGATATATAACGGAATCGCCACATTCAGTTATCAAATCCGAGATTTTCATCCCCGAATAGTCCACATAGTCTTCTTCATCCCAAGAGTTATCTGACTGGTATTTGAATGTGTACTCGACACCTTTTTTTTGGAACATGTGCAAATGGCTGTTTGTCCAGCCCATCACGGTCTGTATCACCACATGAAAGTTTACGAGGGAAATGTCCGAGGGAACTACAAATTCGCGCCAGATGGCCGGCTGTGCGCCATTTAGCAAAATACGAAAACGGAAAAGCGGCACAACTGCCTCGGCCTTATAACTGATTTTTCCAAAATTCCGGTCAACGGTAAAAAGTTTGTCAAAGAGGGGCGTTTTTGCAACAATGATTTGTTCCTCCTGATACGCCCGATTCCGTTCCTCAAATGTTATCAGTCCCAGGTTATGCATGAACCGTTCAAGGGTTCTCGTAGTATAACATGCCTGTGCGTATTTGTCAAAACTTGCATGGGAATTATGATAGAGATACCTTTCCGAGTAAAAACGGCTGTCTCTGGGCTTGTTGCCATAATCTGCCATTAAAAGTAGCGAAAGACCAAAGCCCCATTGTCCGAGCGAACGATTATCATATAAATCAAAATACGCCCAACTGAGTTTGTACGCAAAGGTGACTAAGATAGACTTCAACAGTAAATGTCTGTCTTTTAACATTTTTTCGCCCTCTTTTGTAAGGGTTAAGGCATTGTTTCGCTTCTTAATGAGCCCGCCCATTTCGGCTAAAAGCCTGGTCAGGGGCACTGTGTACCAATTGTTTTCCGTCCGTAACCGAGCAATATTCTCCTCAAAATAATGAACAGGAATGCCGAGCCTGTATATCCCATGTACTAGGGCCCTTGGAAGGGTTCCGGTAGTTGTGAGTTTGAGCTTTTCCGCTACCCGAACGGTTTCGCACAGGTATGCAACCTGTCTGAATAGAGGAATCTGCATATAATCCTCATTGTCAATACGATTCAAGACAATTGGCCCGTTTTCCAAAAAGGTCTTGTGCTCAATCATTTCCAGGATATGCGGCTGATACAGCCAGTCACTCAACGTGGTATCAATATACTTTTTTAATTCTGTATCCATAGTTAACCGGTTTCGGGATTCCCCAAGTCAGTTTATTTCTTATTATGTCGTTTTTCAATCGGGATTTTCTTTATTTGCTCAATATTACCGATAATTTTTTGAAGTGTGAAATTTAGTTTTTCTTTGTCCGGTGGATTTCCTATAAATAAATCATCTAACTCGTAATCATCCGCTTGCAGTATCTTTCGTGTCAGTTTATCTGCTTTATAAATGTATTCAGTCTCATCTTTGCAATTGTAAGATAATAATCCGTAATGCAATGTCAAATCGTGAGTTAATTTCTCAGCCTCTACTAAAATCCCATCGTAGGATTCTCTTGATAAATCATCTGTATCCATATGCAGGGTGCCTTTTTGCTTGCTGTTAAATTAATCTAAGTGAAATTCATAGACGACTTCCTCTGTCCCATCTTTTTTGAATGTTCTTACTCTCGTCATTCCAATTTTTGAAGACACCCTCTGCGATGCTTTATTTCCGACTTCAGAATATGAGTAAATCGATTTAAACCCCAATACATCTATTGCATATTTTTTGCAGGCTTCCGCAGCTTCCGTTGCATATCCCTTATTACAATACGTTTTAATGATGTGAAAACCTATCTCAGGTAAAATATCACCATCTATATTCTGTAACGTAATTCCACAGTCTCCCAGGAATTGATTATCAGCTTTTCTTATTACAGCCCATAATCCAAACCCATCATTATTATATCGTTCAATATTTCTTTCAATCCATTTCTCAACTTCTTCATTTGAAAGTGCATGTGGATAATACCTCATGGATTCTTTATCAGATAAAACTAAAGAGAGGTTGGAAATATACTGGATAATTAGCTGTCTAAGATACAATCGGGATGTTTCAATTATTGTGTCCATCATTACTGTTTTTGCCGGCAAGCCCCGAACCTGCTAATAACTCTGAAACCCGCATGATGTATACACGGTGGCAATAGGTTATTTTGTCCATATTATTTCGTTATTCGGATTTAATTCCAGCGACTTTTTGTACGCTTTCATTCCCTTTTCCTTCTTCCCAAAAAGTAGCAAACATTCGCCATAACTGTCAAATCCTTTTGCCACACTACTCTGCCTGAAAGGATTATTTTTTTAACTGTGCCGTCATATCTAAAAAGCGAACCAGTGTTTTTTAACCAAAAGGTTTATCAAACTCGTTCGTTTTATTCCCCAGTCAGGCATATCAGTCGGTTCATTAATAAAGTTAATGCCCTTTTCTAATAATGCCTGATAGGTATCATCCACATAATCAATCCTGAATTTTTTAATTCTGTCAATTGTTGTTTTTTCAATTATCATTGTAGTAGATCATCTATTGCTATGCGTTTTTCATTCTTTAATTTTTGCGAATCTGATTTCATCAAAAATTTTATTGTTTTTGCATATAGATTTTTTAAAAATAGCTTCTTTTACAAATCCGCATTTATTAAGAACCCGCTGTGATGCTTGGTTATATTCAAAAACACCGGTATATATTCGAACTATATCAAATTGATTAAATCCCCATTCCGTTATTATGTTAACGGCTTTAGTTGCAATCCCTTTATTCCAGAATGGTTCACCGATAAAATACCCAATCTCTGCACTTTTCCTATAAACGTCTGTTCCCAGAGACAGGCTTATATTTCCTACGTAATCATTCTGGTATTCAATTGCAAAAAATGTCTTTGGATTTTGAGAATCAATCATTTTCTTAAAACTTCTGGCATTCTCAATCGTATATGGCTTTGGAAATCCATCCCGCAAATTAATACTAACCTTCTCATTGTTTGCATATACAGCCAACTTCTCTAAATCAGAATCAATTAATTCTCGGAGAATTACATCTCCGTCCTTGCCAATTATTATTTTTCTATCAACCCAAATAGAAGTCCTGTTTATTTTCTTTTTCACTATTTCATAAAAATCATTCTTATTGGTTAGCATTGCCGGATGTTTCCCCTTCTCAAACATATGAATTTCAAGTGTATCATTTTTCCATTTCAATGCTTCATATATTTTATCCAATGAATCACAATACTCATCAGCTTTACTTCCTGTTAATAAAGTTGGAACTGTTAATTTCGATATTGACTTATGAAAAAATGACTTACCCAGTTTGGAAAATGTAACAAGCATCTCTGTGTCCAAATCCACTATTTTTTTCCAATCAAAACCATGATTCTCAAACCAAAACAGTTTCGCAAATATGTTCTTTTTACCTTTTTCTCTATCACTTTCTAATGAGTCCATGTATGAGGTTAATGGATATTCACCCTCAAAACTATCTGCAATTAAATAATTAATTCTTTCCGGATGTTCTAACGCTAAATTAATTGCGGCTAATGCACCTCCACTTGTTCCAATAACAGAAACTTTATCGAATTTTAGAAAATCAATCAACTGATAACATACTTTTGAGTTATAATGCCAAAAATCAACCTCAAATGTTTCAAGTCTTTCCGATTTTCCATGACCTGGAAAATCAATCAAAATCACTCTGAAATCTTTAGAATATTTCCCAATTATAGATTTAAACATCTTTGAAGAGGCTGTATTACCGGCTAAAAGTAATATCGGCTCTCCTGTCCCGATTTCTTTAAAATAAACTTTTTTGTTCTCAAATGTAAAAAATGCCATATTCCTTCTTTTTATATTGCCATATAACAACTAAGTGTATGAAAAGTTGGGGATTGCGGGCGGCTTTCCTGCCGAACCCCGATGCCGTAGTTACTATTTTTCCATTCATTAGCTAATAATGCATAAATCAAGTCATCAACCCATTCTCCGGGAAAAACAAACTCTTTATAAAATGTGCTTCTTTTCTAAACCCTAATCTCTCAACCAGTCTAATTGAATCACTATTTGTTGGGCCTAATGCAACAATCCGATGTTTGTTTAAATCATTCATCAAGTAATCAATAATTTTTGTCAATGCTTCCGCGGCATATCCTTTCCCCCGAAAATTCTTATCCAATGTATAACCAATCTCTGCCTGCATATTCTCTGAATCAGTCTCTAAAAATGGATCCCGATATCTCCAATCAGAGAATCGGAATCTCGCTCAATAATAACTAATTGAAACCAAGTCCCAGGAATATTTATTTCGTTTGAAGTTTTACTTATAAAATCAGAAACATCTTCAATAGTTTCCGGAATTAAGCTCAGGTATCTGTGCGTTTCAGAATCAGAACGATATCTGAATATTGATTTATTATCCTTACTTTTTACAGGTCTGATATATAATCTATTTGTGTAAAGATCCATTAATTTATTTTCCATGATTATAGTGGCTGGTAATTTTCCGGTTAAGTCGTTCCGCCAAATTATTAATGACTTTATATTTTGCTAGTTGTCGGGACCAATTTTCAGGTATATTCTCAAAGCCATACAGCAGTCCTGCGAGTCCGCCTGTTACTGCCGCTGTAGTATCTGTATCTTCACCTAAGTTAACTGCTTTCAAAACGGCTTCCCGGTAATTTTCAGTTGTAAGCAAACACCATATACTTGCTTCAATTGTATGTATAACATATCCGCTGCTTTGAATCTGGTCGCGGTAAAAATTATGAATGTCGCTTTTTAGTAATCTGTCAAACAGCTCAATTTCTCTGGGGTTAATTGAAAGACTTGTCAAATAATTCGGGACCTCTGTTTGTAAGTTTCTGTAAATTCCGAACTTGTCTTTCCCATAAAAAATTTGCCTGGCGAATTCAAGATAGTAGAAGCAGGCATTTACAGAACGTATCTGCCGGTGAGTTAATGATGATACTTTTTTTGTAATGTCGTAGCGTTCGTTGATTGGTTTGTCAAATAAGTAAAAAAGCAGAGGGATCATTCGCATAAGCGAGCCATTTCCACTTTCGCTTTCATTTGAACTGCCTGCCAATTCCGGTTTTTCGCCATTTGCAAGTCTCGAGATGGCATGTCGTGTTGTAACACCAACGTCAAAAACGTTTCCGCGTGCAATCCAGAAATTTTTATGATACCACTTCACAAGGTTTTTTCCGATTGTATCCAGGTCAAAGTCTTGTGTCAACGCTTCTGCAAGACAAAATGTTAGCGAACTGTCATCTGACCAGGTTCCCGCCGGCAAATTGTATGTCCCGTATCCTATCATATCTGTAACAGGATTTTTGCTTAATGTTTCCCTGCTGTTGAATTCAACAGGAACCCCTAAAGCATCGCCAACTGCAACACCAAAAAGCGCAGATTTTATTATGGTTGTTGTCACTTCTGGTAACGTTTTTATTTTTTTGCCCTTTGAAGTGTGCCAAAAGCCTTCTTCTGTTTCTCTATCGGCAAAGGCATACGGTAGTTCGTCTTTCCGGAGTTGATTTAACATTTGGCTATACCATCTTGTATATTCTTCATTCTCTCCTTTGCAATTATTAATAAAATCAATGTTTTCTCCTATAAACAAGTCGGCTAATTCTTTTGCCGTTAAGCTGATTTCTTTGCTTGAATCTTCTTTTTCGTGTTTGTAAATCCAATTAGATGCAATAAATTCTTCTTTTTTTGTGTCGACAATAAACAAACAACGCCAGCTCAATCCCGAAGGCGAAAGTGACGGAATTACCCGTAACTTTTCGTAACCACGTTTATGAATTTCCTGAACCATAAACAAAAGCTTTTGTCTATTTGTCATATAAAAATTTTCTTCCATTACTATTTTGTCAAGGCGTGACTATGTCCACAACGAGGTGATAAACATGGGCACTTTTCCGTCTCCTACTTTAAAACCAACATTTTGGTAAAACGAGGTTTCATTTTCGTAAGCAACTAATAAAATTCTCAGGTAATCTTTATATTTGGTTTTGATATAGTTGATCAGATTTCTTCCGATTCCTTGTCCCTGAAATTTTGGATTAACCAAAAGATAATGAATGTAGGCAGTCATAATGCTATCGTCTAAAACATTAATAAGGCCTATCAATTTGTCTTCAGCCCAGGCAGTATAAACTGTTGATGAGTTTTGCATTGCGATGGCCAGTTTTTCCGGATAATGTCCGGACGACCATTCCACTGAAAGGAATAATTCCTCTAACTCCATGATATTCAAATTCCTGGTTTCTTTATAAATGATATTCATTGTCTTTAGGTAATTGTATTTATCTCATTTTAACTTCAAATTCACAACAATCTCCACCGTTGATTATAGATTGTTTTAACACTACATCAACATTTTTTCCAAGGGCAGCTTCAAAAAATTGTTTATTGAATTCAACTGAACATTAGCAATAAGTCCTGTTTTTGAATTTTTCTTTAGATTCCCTGACTTGTCCGTAAAAACATTTATTATGCTTTGCAATTATTGTATTATTATCAACCAGTTTATATTCCAGCACACCATCTTTTACTTTGGATTTACTAAGCTTGTCAAGGAAATCAATTAAAGAAGACGATTCTGTCATCAATTTCTTTGCTGATTCACGCTGTCCATTACCACAACATTTACTCCCACATGTTCTCATTATAGTTACAGACTTGTCTGAACCTACTTCATTTTCTAACCTCTCAACTGCTTTTTTCCACCATTCAGCAGTTTCATCCGGCTGTAAATTTTCATATTCAGGAGAATCTTGCATAATTCTGACAAACGGATCTTTATCAGTCATTTTTTCAACGATTTTGGCAAATCTCCCGATCCGTCCGGTCTTTGGGATTTGATTAATATCTGTCTTTGATTTCATAAGAATCTAGCAAGTCTTTCAAATTCATTATTTTACTCCCATTTTTTTTGTAATAATTCAGCATTTCGTCAATTTTCCTTTTATCATAACTCGTAATACAATCTGATAAGACTGTAACTTTGTAGTTTTCCCTGCACATATTAAATACGGTTGATTTCACGCAGGCAATTGCGTCAGCGCCTGTAATGTAAAATTCGTCTATTTCATTTTTCTTGATAAAGTCAGTAAAATCTTCGCTGGTCAATGCGTTGCCTTTGGATTTTTCAAAAATGTTTTTGGATACCAATTTCATGTCCGAAACTAATTCAGACCCACGAGTATTAGGTTTGAAAGTCCTTGTGCCGTCAGATAAGTTATAATGCCTTATGTAAACGACGTGAATTTCATTTTCCACTGCCCAATCTATTGACCGATTAACATTGTCAATGATTTCTTTGTAGTTTTTGGTAATGTCATTTTGAATGTCAATTACCACTAAAGACTTTTTCTGCATGGGATTTCTTCTTTATTCACATATTTACTTTCAACAGGACCTAAATAACTCGGTTTTAATCCTCCGGCATCAATTACAAATCTCTGAAAAACAATCCCCCGATCAATTGCCCAAATCTTAAATACATGTTTTCCCGATGTATTAACTTTATGAAAAGAAACTTTAATTTTTATGTGGTCTCCAACCGACTTCATCCACCAATCGGCGTATTTATAATCGGGAAGTATTTCCCCTTCATTCATATTAATGATCTGAGGCATCTCATTGTCTATGGCAATAGCATATTTCAATCCCCCTTCTTTTTTGTAATCCTGGGTTGGCGAAAGGTAGGTCTCTACTTTAAAATCACCCGTGCTTAAAGTAGTGAATTCGTATTCAACCCTTGGTGCATTCTCCAATATTGTTTGAGACGAGGCGGTTACCGGTTCGATGATGAGTGACGAGCCGGTTCGTCCAAGGTTTGGAATTTCTGTCCAATGAATGACTTTTGTGTCAAATTTCCTGGTAAAGTGATTGGCTTCGAAGGCTATCACTCCTTCGTTTTCAATAAATCCCGATACCTCGGGCTTCTCATTCCGGACAGGCACCTCCACCGAATATTCTTTCCCGGCTCCGGTAATAAGTATTTCCCCCTTAGCTTCTCCCCGGGGGGCTTTATTCCAGTCAATACTAACAAATACTTTTTCGTTGAAACGGGTAGAGCCTTCTTCAGACGAGAGTTTTATCCAATCTTCTCTGCCCTTAATTGTGTATGATAATTCATCCTGACCACGGTTAATAATATCGATGTAATAATTTTGATTATTCACAGGGTCGAAAACCGGCATTCTCTGACTGAAAGACCAATCTGCCTCAACATCAATCCAACCCCATCCTGGTATGGCGCCATATTCAATAAAGTAACCTAATTCGGCAGGTTTAGGAACCTGAACATATGAAACAGACGGCATCATATTTAATGGCGGGTGATTCCAATATGTATAACCGATGTGAGTCTGGGACATCATGTGGTTCCATTTGCCACCTTCTATTTCATGGTATTTTTTGGTGTACAGTACATCGTTTTCAAACAGCTCTTTTACTTTATCGGCATAGTAATTGGCCGAGGCAGCTCCGCGAATACCGTAATATCTGTTCTTGCCGGCTGCCACATACATTTCGTTCAAGTTGGCACACATCTCCACCGGAGACTGAACCAGCTGATAATAAGCCGATTTATATTCTTTTGCAAGTTGTTTGCAGATGGAAGTGCTTTTCTCCAATAATTGTTTGTACTCCTCAACAATTCGGTCCGCTTCGCGGTAGTTTTCTATGCTGTATGTGCCTGCAGTTAGCATTTCGGGTGTGCGGCGAGCATTATATTTTGTGTAAAGCAATAGAATTTCGGCAATTTCCTTAGCAAATTCGTTGCCAAATTGTTGCCTGGCCCAGTTTACGTAGTAGTCAGGCAGATCTTTGGCCTGAATGGCATCGGGATTCCATGCATACGCTAAAAAGAAACTAATTGGCAACTCCATGGGTTTAATATCGCCTGCGTTGGCAATCCATATTTCCTTAACGCCATGTTCATAGGTAAGCTTCATTTGTTCCCATACCCTTTCAATTTGAGTTACGTTTAGCCATCTATATGATATGGGAGCCCCTACGTAATCTAAATGGTAATACATTCCATACTTGCCGGAAGGGCTCAGTTCCGTTTGCCTGGGCAGGTATCTGACATTTCCCCAGTTATCGTCACTGAAAAGTACGGTGATATCATCGTCTACACGCATGCCCTTGTCGTAATAGTCCTGCACTTCCTTATAAATTGCCCAAAGCTGAGGTGTTTCATTGGCTGGTTTCCCGGTTACCCCGGCAATAATTTTCCGCTGATCGTTGATTATGGTTTTTAACAGATCAACGGCCGTTTCCCCGGTCATCGCATCATCCCCGTCGCCACGCATACCTACTGTGATCAATGTCTCGAGGTTACCTACCCGCTCAAATCCGGTGCGCCAGAATTCCAGCAGTTTCTCTTTGTTCGTTTCGTAATTCCATTCTCCTCCCTTATACACTTCCCACTCGTTATGTGCCCGGGTCAAAGGCTCGTGGTGAGATGTTCCCATGACAATCCCGTATTCATCGGCTGTTTGAGCGTTAAGCGTGTCATCCACATAAAACATGGCAGGAATCCACATGGCAGGCCACAAATAATTGGCTTTATTTCTCAAAAGCAGTTCAAAGATCTTTTCATAACATTTATGATTGGCACCGCCGAATTGTTCATTTGCCCAATTCCTGAATGCAGGGGCTTCATCATTGATAAAAATGCCTCTGTATTTCACTGCCGGGCCTTTTGAAAGGTAGTCGCATTTCTGCAGGTATATTTCATCATGCTTTTCAACCGGAACATCGGCCCACCAATACCAGGGAGAAACTCCCATCATTTGCGAAAGAGTAAATACACCGTAGGCAGCTCCACGCCGGTCGCTCCCAACAATAACAAGAGCCTGTTTCACGTCCGGGAATGGCTTTTCTATTGTTTTTATAATGAATCGTTCCCACTGACCTCTGAGTTCATCAACGTTTAGTTTTTTTTCTGTTACTAATTTGTTAACCAAAGGATTTTTATCTACTGTGGCTACGATTATTATATTGCTGCCCTGAAAATTTTCAATTGTTGAAACTGTAGGTTTTTTCCCCGAAACCCTTTCAATGTCATCTGAAAGAAATTTTGCAGACTTCTCAACTAAGATATTTTCCGACTTATCATATATTATAATTGCCGCTTCAGATTTACTTACTATTGTATAATAACTGTTTTTTTTGTCCATCTTAAAATTCACGTTTATTTGTGAATAAGACAGATGTGGCAATATTAACAAGAGTAATAATAATTTTTTCATTCTTTAAAATTTATCATTCTAAATGTTTTTACTCATCATGTGCTCATATAATTATTAGTCAACGTTGGGTGGCGCCGTTGTCATTTTTTTCTTTTTCAAATTCGATCAATTCAATTGGAGCCCCATTATGCTCAATCATAGCAACTCTTGTTCCCTCGCCCGGAGAATTCGGAGGAGTGATAATATTAAATTCTCGTCTGGATAGTTCAAAGTCCAGGTCATCAACTTCAAAGGCTATGTGTGGTACTTTTTTAATCAAGTCGTTAACAGGGCTATCCTTATCGTACCTCATCCATTCTATCCCATAGGGGCTTGTCTCAAATCCTGAAACGTATAACTTAAACTGCGGCAAGTATCTTTCACCGTTAATCGGCTTATCCGTGGGTATTCCCAAGTGATGATAACGCCAGCCCCATTCAGATGTTGCCAATGGGGGCTCGCTTTCGTGTCTTTTTTTACTCATGACTGGGGTGTGTTGTTTTTCTTACAATTGTACATAACGTTTGCGTGTATGAAGCGTTGGGGATTGGCTATACCGATTGTTGTGCACCGGCCTTTTTATATTTTTACAAATTCTCTAAAGTTATTCCTGTCAATTACCTGTTCCTCTGCGTTGTATGTTTTCATGAAGTTTTGAGGAAATTTGGTATTCTTGTTATTCCATTTAAATTCAAATCCTGTAATTTGGCCATTGTTCTCTTCTACAAAATCAATTTCCTGTTGTTGTTTTGTTCTCCAAAAATACATTTTAGCAAATGTGTCTTTATATAGATTTTGCTTCCTTCTTTCCGACACCAAAAAATTCTCCCATAAAGCTCCTTTGTCCATCCTTAAATCCAATTGGGTAAAATTGCCGAGGATCATATTTCTGATGCCATTGTCAGAGAAGTATATTTTTCTGTTCTGCTTTATTTCATTTCTTATGTTCCTGCTAAAACTGTGCAGCCTGAAAACAATATATCCCTTTTCAAGAATTTCGATATATTTCTGAATAGTAATTTTATTAATACCAATCAATTGAGATAATTCATTGTAATTTACCTCCTGCCCCATTTGTAAAGCCAATGCCTGCAATAATTTCTCAAGAACTTCAGATTTCCTGATACCTGAAATTGCTAATATATCCCTATATAAGTAACTGTTTACAAGATTTTTTAAAATTTCTCGTTCTTTGCCCGGATTATTTATGACTTCAGGATAAAATCCATAAAGCAACCTGTTTTCAATTTGTTGCTCAGCTTTTATGAATCCTATTTTATTTTCATACTCTTCCCACGAGATAGGAAATAATTCATATTCCCATTTTCTTCCTGTCAACGGTTCATTAAGTTCGTTCCCTAAATCAAACGATGAAGAACCACTAACAAACAATTGAACTTCATTAAATTGGTCTGTTATGATTTTTAAAGTAAGGCCAATCCCCGGGATTCTCTGCGCCTCGTCCAGGAAAACATATTGATAATCACCCAGAAATGTTCTAATTTGCTCTGTTGTTGGGTTTTGCAAAAGATTTCTAGTGGAAGGGTCGTCAGCATCGAGAAATAAATATTCCTTATCTTTAAGAATTCTCTTCAGAAGGGTTGTTTTTCCTACTTGCCTTGCACCGACCACAACGATAGCTTTCCCACTGTTTATTTTATCTTTTATAGTGTTTTCTATTGTTCTGGTAAACATTTTTTTATTTCAAAGATACAAACAATATTATAATGACCAAAAGTTATGACTTTAAGTCATTAAAATGTCGTTATGTCGTCTATTTATGCCGGTGCAAAAACAGGGAAAGACCATCTTTGAAGTCGGCAGTTTTTAAACTAATCCGGAACCAAGGGCAATTGAAATTAAGAAGAGCATTACCGCAACTATAAGTTGGATCCTTCGCAAGGTTACTTTTTTTAGTAGCCTTTTGCCAAAATACGCCCCTGCAATTGCTGAAAGGGTCGCAGAAATTAAAAGTGTAAGATTTTCATGCAGATTAGCCGATGTGAAACGTGAAGCGTAAACCGAAAGCCTTGTAAAATCAACCAAACAAGCAATAACAACACCAGTGGCGATGTATGCTTCTTTTGAAAGTCCGCTTTTTATAAGAAACGCACTGCGTATTGCTCCCTGAATACCCGATAATCCGCCAAAAAAACCGCTAAGGATTCCACCCCAGACTAATTTGTCTTTACCAAATTGAACCTTTTGAAATGAAGGGGAAATTTCGAGTATTGAAAAGACAATCAGTAATAAGGCGATGATGAGTTTTACGGGTGTAACCTCAAATACCCTGCCCAAAAGTTCGTATTGTAAAAGCGTTGGCAGAACTGTAATCTTTAATAACAACCATGCTCCTGCAAACGAAGCTAAAATAGCAGGGATTCCAAAACGCAGCAAAACCCCTTTGTCGGTGTTTTTGCCGACTAAGGCAATTTTGAAAAGGTTGTTTGAAAAGTGCACCACGCCAGTAAGTGCAATGGCAATATCAATAGGGAAGAATATTGCGAAAACGGGGGTTAAGATTGTGCCAAGCCCAAACCCCGAAAAGAACGTTAAAACGGCTGTGAAAAATGCCGCCAAACAAATGACAGCTATTTCCATACAGGCACATTTTTAAATTTATATTGCAAAAATAGGTTGTGTGGTTGCCTTTGGCGTGGTATGAATGAATGTTCATTTAATTGCCGATTCATTATAAATAATACGATACCCGTTTCCCTCAACTGCAAGTTTTAATCCAAATGTATTATCCGGATTATCATTTCCTTTTATGTTACCAGATAAAACATTTTGGCTTAAAGCCAACATATCTTTAATTTTATTTAAAGT
>Ga0265294_10004027_pt1 | contig 18509 bp, 16 predicted proteins | sample MunlanPumphouse3_FD_192504 | JGI IMG/M metagenome (GOLD analysis project Ga0265294, IMG submission 192504) | Groundwater microbial communities from a municipal landfill in Southern Ontario, Canada - Pumphouse #3 | ecosystem: Environmental > Aquatic > Deep subsurface > Groundwater | place...
AAGATTGTTAATAATACCTAAAAATATAATTCCGTTAAGTGTTGTTCCTATAGGTTATCCTTTAGGCAATGAAATGCCTAAACAAAAATACAATCCTTCAAAGATACATAACAACAAATGGTAAAAACTCATTTTTTACAAAACATAAAATAATAATTTATTTAAGAAAATATCTAAAAAATAAAGCAAAAAATATTTAAATATTATCGTATAAATTTACATTATTATTCTTTTACAACTTCTGTTTTTCGTTTTAATATTGTTATTTTGTTTCTATCTTCTTTTATATTATCTAAGTACAAACTACTAATTTTATAAAAATCTGTGCTTATTGTTTTTTCTCTTTGTATTAATTTTTTCTGACTTGCATCAAAATTTTTCTTAAGATGTCTATAAATTTCTTCTGATTTATTAATATATAAAATATCTGTACGGTTTTTTATTTCTTGTTCCGGTGTAAGATCATTATAAAATTTAATAACAATATCAATATTATCTATTGAGGGAAAAAATAGTACATTATCATAATTAATATTGTTAAAATTATTAACATGCATAAAAATAATAAGTTCAGAAAGTTCAATAGAATTTTTAGTTTCTTTATATTCTTTGATGAAAATATTTGAATGTAAATCATTTTGTTTTAAATAGTTTGTTATTGCTACTATTTGCTTGGTTTTTTTTGAAAATTCATCATGATATATTATAAAATCATTATATTTATTATAGTACATTACTTTATAATTTTTATATTTAAAATATCTATTAAATAATTTAGTATTTATTGCATATGAAAAATCTATATACTGCAATATTCCAGTAATTATAACCAGAACTAATATAAAGTTTTTAATTTTTTGTATTTTTACTGCTGATAAAAATATTGAACCTATTAACACCATTGCCGGAATAAAACCTGCACCATATTCAGCTAATTTGAGATGAAGCATAAATAATATTATAGACCAAGGAACAAATATCCATAACAGGATAATATATTTATATTTATGTTTATATTTCCAAATAAAATATATTAATCCAATTAAAAATAATAAGAATATCGGAGGAGAAAGTAACTCTTCCCATAATCCAGTTGTCATTACTCTTATACTGTCAAATGAAAATATTGGTGCACCAGGTTCTGAAATTGGTTCAGATAAAATTTTACGAATTATATGGGTTCTGAAATAATGCCATCCTGATATTAAACTTCCAATCAAAACCGACAATAAAATATTTACTATATTTGTCAATTTGATGTTTTGTTTTAAACTAATAAATCCAATATATAAAAATGGTATAAAAAAATATGGCAAAAATTGATCTTTTATCATCAATCCAAAACCGACTGATATGCCATATATTATAGACCACTTTTTGCTTTTAAAATAATCTGTCATAATTAAACAGTAGATGTTAAATGTTATAGCAGTCATTATATGATAATCTTGGTGCCCGTAAAATCTGCTTAGTCCGTATATTGCTGGTACCATTGCGAATAATATCATTGCAATATTTCCGGTTTCTTTATCTTTTAATTCTGTGCCTATTTTATAAATAAAATATAATGGGATTAAAAAGAAAATATAGTTTATAAATATTACTATTAAATCAAAATATTCTTTGCCAAATATATAGAACATAAATCTCATTATGTATGTTAAAAGTGGAGCATTATAAAATAAATTACCCTCGGTAAAAATATCTAAAAAATGTTTAGAACTTATAGCAGAAGGTAATATTGGTGTATGAATTTGCCACCATATAAAATTACCTACTGCATACCAAATTGCTATTACTATAAAAATTATTTTTGTATTTGAAAATTTTAACATTTATGTTACCTTATAATTGCGATTTTTATTATTTTTTTATCAGCTTCCGTCTTAAACATTACAAAATATATTCCTTGAGCGACACTATCTCCATTGTAATTTCGGCAATCCCATTTTAATTTTCTATTCCCATTAGAAATAAATTCCGTATCATTTATTGTAAAACTTTTCACAGGTTGAGATGTAATTGTAAAAATTCGTGTATCAAGTTTTGTTGTATTTGTAGGTAAATTTATAAAAGTGATTTCTCCATTTCTTGATGGATTGGGAAAAGCAACAATTTTAGATAGATTATCAAAAGAAATGCTCTCATCTCCTTTGATATAAACATAATTTGGATAAATTGATAAATCTATATCAGGAGTTATTTCAATAATATTGTATCCTTCACCAGAATACATATCTGAAAATTCAGGTAATAAATAACCCAAATTTGTAATATCTATTTTTATGTTTTCAATAGCTTCTGTGCCTGTAAATCTTTTGTTTGTAATTGCTGTTGTTGTGTCTTGTTCGGTTGGAGGATTATCCTTGTCACTAATATTGCCGATGGTTTTAATTGTTTGTAAAGAATTCGAAAGATTAGCATTTGATTTATTAATTAAATTTGCCTGATCTGAAGAAACTATACCTGTCTGGTTTTTTGATATATCATAAATAATTCCATTATCAATATAACCATAATATACATCTGCCATTTGATCAGCTTGGCTGGCTCCAGAAGTTGTAAACGTAAAATATTTATTTATATTTGCTTGTTCAGTTGTATTTAATAATAGCAATTCTGTTTTTGTTTTTTCCGGAGAATATTTCATTATCAAATTTAAAAATTTAAGACCTTTATCATCTGTTAAAGCATTAATAAAATTTGCATAATTTTCTTCTTCAGGAGTAACAAAAGACATTGTTGCAGCACTTGCAGAAATTTGAGAAATATCTATATTTGATGACTTGTATGAATAACTTTTACTATTAGGAGAGGATGAACAACTGTCATTAAAAACAGCTACTGTATTATTTCTATAATAATCAGAATCTAATCCTTTATTGATATTATTTGCTAAATGATCATTAGTCCATATTGAACTGCCATCAGCTTCTTCCAAATCAACTAGATAATGAGTCCTGTCATCATTATCAGACTGTGTTTCATCAATGTGGTAAATTAAAAGACCTCTTAAAGTTCCAGGTAGTCCTATATCAAAGCCAATACTTTGTCTGTTTTCTATTAAAAAATATTCACTGGCACTAAAAGAGTCTCCGGTAAGTTTATAAAAGGCAGTATTGGATGTAGCCGATGGTCCTATTGTATTTGTTCCGGATTGAGGAGTTTGAGTGTTAATCCATCCAAGTCTGTATTTAATCCAAGCACATGGGTGAGCAGGCCTGTTGCCAGAAGATCCGTTCCAGCTTCCGCTGGCCATTAAACAAAATTTTCCAAGACCATTACTATTGTAAGAAGTATCATATAAATCCGGTACATATATTGCTAAATCAGGCATATAAAGTAAATGTGTTAATTCATGGCAAATTACCCCTATTCTAATAATACCAATTGTGGAACTTTCGCTTCCTCGTCTTTCAGGAACGGTCATGTATTCTTTTAACTTAATATTATCATGAGTAGTAAAAGTAGTTTGTATTTCCCATCTGTGTGACCAGATATTATTTGTATCAGAGGATGCTTCTTCCCCACAACCAGAATGTAAAACTGTTAACATATCAACCCATCCATCTCCATCGGAATCTGCTTGTGTAAAATCAAAACCCTGACTATTAAGTTTTGATAAAGCTTCTTTTACCATTTCTCTTGGTCTTATATCATCACCATGTGAGTCATTTGCACCATAATAGGCATATCCATTATCAAGAGTAACAATATCTGTAACTATAGATTCAACATTTAAGGAGTTATATGAAATTTCATTAAAAAAATCTTTAACAGATCCTACGGCTCCATCAGTTGTATAATTTGTTTTATTAAATAAATTATAAATTTCAGTTTGAGAAAATTCCATACTTTTGTCACTGAATTCTACTAAGATTACCAAATTTTTTATAGTTCCGGTTGACGGTAATGTTTTTTGTATAGATGAAGTGGTGATTTTTGAAGTTGATAATGTGTATTTTTTTATTTTTTGGATTGAATTATTTATTACAGAATTATCTTTCATTGATTTTTGTATTCCAAGAGAAGAAGGTTGTATTTTGCCAACTATTTTATCAGACTTTTCTAAATAAGAATTATTATTTTTTATAGCATAAACCCATGATTTTGTTTCTGTATCTTTTAATATGGTATATCCATCATTATCTTCAAACCAATGATAGAATTCATCACCCTTTATTTTTATTTTTATTTTTGTTCCATCAGGTTGTGTAATTTCAATTGGATCAGGACTTGCAGAAATAGCAAAAATTCTATCTTTAAATAAAATAACCATTCCGAGTACAAACAATAATACAACAATAATCTTATTCATTATTTGCAATTTTATCAAAATTTAACTGATATATAAATTAAAATATATACTAAAAAGTATTTTGATTTATATATTGTTACTATCTTATAATTGCAATTTTTGATATTTTTTTATCGGAAGATGTTTTAATCATAATTAAATATACACCTGGAGCGACATTATCTCCGCCTTGATTTTTGCAATTCCATTTTAAACTTCTTGAACCGTCTCCATTTAATTGTGTATCTGATATATTAAAAGTTTTAACTATTTTCCCAGTTATCGTATAAATTTGTATATCTAAAGTACTTGAATTTGAAGGTAATTTGATAATATTAATTTGTCCATTTCTTGCAGGATTAGGGAAAAATACAACATTTGATAAATCATGATAAATTACTGCTTCACCTTGTATATAAACATAATTTGTATACTGTGATATATTCATTGTAGAAATAACTTCAATAATATCATATCCTTCACCAGAATACATATCTGATAATTTAGGAAATAAATAACCTAATTCCTCAGAATACGTTGCTATATTTGTAATTGCTTCGGTGCCTGTAAAACGCTTGTTATTGATTGCAGTTGATGTATCTTCTTCAGTTGGAGGATTATTATTTGTACTAATATTGCCGACAGAAGTAAAACTTTGAGATGAGTTTTTTAGATCATAATTTAGCTTATTAATTAAATTTGCTTGTGATGCCGAAACTAGACCTGTCTGAGTTTTTTGTATATCATAAATTGATAAATTATTATTATAAGCATCATAAATATTATACATATTGTCAGCTTCCAGTGCTCCAGAAGTTGTAAATGTAAAATATTTATTTATATTTGCTTGTTCAGTTGTATCTAATAACAACAATTCTGTTTTTGTTTTTTCCGGTGAATATTTCATTACCAAATTTAAGAATTTAACTCCTTTTGTATCTGTTAAGTATTCAATAAAATTTGTATAGTTTGGTTGTTCTGGTGCAACAAATGACATTACAGCGTTACTTGCAGAAATTTGAGAAATATCTATACTTGATGACTGGTATGAATAACTTTTACTATTAGGAGAGGATGAGCAACTGTCATTAAAAACAGTTACTGTATTATTTCTATAGTAATCTGAATCTAAGCCACTGTTTGTATCATTTGCTAAATGATCATTAGTCCATACGGCTGTTCCATCAGCTTCTTCCAAATCAACTAGATAATGAGTTCTATCATTATTATCAGATTGTGTTTCGTCTACATGATAAATTAAGATACCTCTTGTAGTTCCCGGAATATATTTATCAAAACCAACACTTTGTCTGTTTTCCATTAAAAAATATTCACTGGCACTAAAATATTCTCCAGTTAATTTATAAAAAGCAACACTTGATGTCGCAGATGTTCCTATTGTATTTGTGCCTGCTTTAGGAGTTTTTGGGACAATCCAACCAAGTTGATATTTTATCCATGCGGATGGATGAGCCGGACAGTTGCCTGCGTTATTAGAATCAGAAGCATTCCAGCTTCCGCCTGACATTAAACAAAATTTACCTAATCCTTCACTTGTATATGTATAATCGTATAAATCAGGCATACCAAAAAAATGAGTAGATTCATGACATATAACACCTATTCTTGTTAAACCTTGTGTTGAAGCAGCAATATCCCAACCTCTTCTGGCAGGTTCAGTATGAAATAAACTGAATGTAATACCATCATATATGACAGGAGTTGCTAATGACCATTTATGTGACCATATATAAGCCGAATCATTTCCTGCATATTCCGCTCCGCCCCCAGCATGTATGAAAGTTAAACCTTCCGGCTCATCTGAAGATGGCCAAATTGCTTTAAAATCGTACCCGGCAGCTTCAAGTTTTGCCAAAGCTTCTTTTACCATATCTCTTGAAGTTTTTGTTGCACTTGAACTTTCTCCGTATTCAACATAGCTGGAATCAAGTTTTACTATAGGAGATATAACTGATTCCATAGTAAGTGCTCCATAAGATACTTCATTGAAAAAATCTTTAACTGAACCAACCGCTCCATCTTCTGTATAATTAGTAGTATTGAATAATTTATCATATTCCGCTCTAATTTCATTGTCGGTTGAAGATGAACTAAATGGTTTGTTATCTCTGAAACCTAAATCACTAAATTCAACAAGAATAACTAAATTTTTCTTTGTTCCTATAGAAGATACTGTTTTGTTTTGGCTTGATAGTTGTTGTGATATTTTTTGATATGTTTTTTGTGAAGATGTATTCAATGCGCTGATTTTTGTTTGGGCAGCATTTAATTTAATATCATCTTTTAATGATTTATGTAACCCTGTTGATATTGCAGAAACTTTACCAACAATATAACTTGAAGGTAGCAAACTTCCATCTTGATTTTTCTGTGCATAAGTCCAAAATTTTGTTTCTGTATCTTTTAATATGGTGTAACCCTCGGAAGTTTCATCCCAATGATAAAATTCATCACCTCTTGCTTGAATTGTTATATTTGTTCCGTCAGGTTGTGTGATTTTGATTGGGTTAGGATTTGCCGGGACAGCAAAAAGGTTGTTTGTAAAACACAAAAAAGTGATACAAATAAAGCAAAAACAAATATATTTTTTTATTCTATTCATTATTGTTCTCTCAAATTAAAATTTAACTAATACAGAAAACATATGAGTATTTCCTAAATCACCAGATGGTAACCAAGCATAATCTACAGATAAAAAATCAAATTTAAAACCAATACCGGCAGTTAAATTCGAAACAAATTCATATGTGAAATCTTCGATTTCTTTTTTTAATGGTATTTTATAACCAATTCTAAAAAATAAAATTTCTTCCAGATTTACTTCAGTTGCTAATTTTAATTCATATATATCGTCATTATAATATCCATCTAATTGAGCTATCACGGTTGTATTTTCATTTACATTATCAGAACATGAAAAATATAAGTTTGTTGGCAAATTATATCCGGCAACCTGTGGTCCAAAATTATTTATACCCATGCCAAAATATAAAGACTCATTAGCAAAATATAATCCGCTTAAATGTCCCGCATAACCTTCATATGAGACATCATCTATGGTTTGTTTAATATATTTAGCAGAAAGTCCTGCTGAAAAAATTTCGTTAAGTTTTATTCCGTAAGAAATATTTAATGCTTTATCATTAGCACCAAAGTTGCCTTGTTCTATATATCCGCCTGCACCATCATCTAATGTTCTTTTCATTGTTCCTAAATCAAAATAAGTACATGATATATTTAAACCGGATTTTTCATTAAGAGGAAGATTAAATCCAGCTACACTGTAGCTGGTATCTTCTAAGTAGACTGCATGTGTTAATATTAATGATCTTGATGCAAAAGGAATGATTGATGGATTTGTAACAGAAGATGATATATCTGAAATATAATTGTTTGCTAAAGAAGCTTCATAAGCTGTCATAGGAATTTGTAAAACTTGGAATACTGTAGTCCCAGACCCGCTAGCAAAAATGGGTTGAATCAATAAAACGAGGCACATTACGACTAATAATATTTTTCTTCTCATATTTTCCCCGATTTTTTCAATATATCTGGAATGTATTCTTCTATTCCTATTGCCATTATATGAACGCCATCGGCAAAATCTCTTAACTTACATATAGTTTCTGCACAAATTTGTATGCCTTCATCGAATGGGTTTTTTGCTGATAGGATTCTATCTTGAATATTTTGTGGAATATTTACACCTGGAAGTTTTTTGAGAAATTCCATAAAAGCAACAGATTTAATCACTGTAACTCCTGGCAATATTTTTATATTCTTGTATCGTATTGTATCAAAAAATTTTTGGAATTGCACTATGTCAAAAATGGTTTGTGTTTGCACAAACTCTATACCTGCATTAATTTTTTTTTCAAGCATTAAAAGTTGTAAATCTAATGGGCTGGCTGTAGGATTAGCAACTGCCCCTAAACAAAATTTTGGGCTGCCTTTCAGTTTTTTACCGGCTAAATCAACTCCAGTTTCTAATAGTCTTGCAGCTTTTATTAATTGAATAGTATCCAAATCATATACAGCTTTTGTACCAATATATTCACCTGCTGATGTGTGATCCCCGCTCAAAATCAAAACATTTTCTAGTCCTAAAACACTTGCACTTAATAAATCAGACTGTAATGCTATTCTGTTTCTGTCTCTGCATGTCATTTGTAGTATAGATTCATATCCTCTATCTTTCAAGAGTTTACATATTGCAAGAGAACCAACTCTCATAGAAGCTCTTTGATTATCAGTTATATTTATAGCATCGACAACTTTTGCTAAAATATCTGCTTTATTTAGTAATGTAGATATTTCTGTCCCTTTAGGAGGAAAAAGTTCGGCTGTTATAATAAAATCATTAGTAGCTAATTTGTTTTTAAATTTCATTGTTTGATGTCTTTTTTTTTATAAATTATATTTTTAGGCTTTACAATGTTTCGTGGTGGCAGATATGTATCTTTTATTATATTTACTGAATTTGTTTTTTTAAGTTTCTCGTAAATTAATACCCAAGCACAATCTTTTTCTTGATCAACTTCACATTTCCCATTTACAAAACCTCCACAAGGTCCGTTTATCAGGCCTTTTGAACATCTTGTAACAGGACATATTCCTGCAGTCTTATCAACAATACATTGTCCGCAAGTACTGCAATATTGATTATAAACACCAATTCGTTCAGTTGTTCCGACAAATAATCCGTCAAGACCTGCAATAATTTTTAAATCTGTAATTTTCTCTATAGCTTGAATACCTGCACCGCAAGTCAGAGCAAGTATTATTGTAGCTTCTGAAAAATTATTATTTTTTATGAGCTCTTTTTTTGCAACTCTTATATCGCAAGCTGTATCTAAAACTGCAAAACCACTTACAATTCTGTTGTTTTGTTTAAAATTTTCTTCAATTTCCAAAATGGCAGCTTCACTGCCGGTATTACATTTAGTTGCACAACCGGCGCAACCTACAATAAAAATTTTATCTTTATCAGTAGTTTGCATTAATAAATCAGAAAAGTTTTTTTGAACTGTTATTATCATTATTATTCTTTTTTTAAAGCAATTTTTGAAATAGCTTTATCAAAACCTAAATCAATTATTGTATCTACTATGTCTTTAATTGAATTCAAAATATTTTCAATTTGATTTTTATCAGAATCTGTAAAATTACTTAATACAAAATCTGCTGTGTTTGAATATTTTCCAAGAGGACCTATGCCTAATTTCATTCTTGGAAATGAATTTGTAGCAGTTTGTGTTATTATAGAATTAATGCCGTTATGACCACCTGCAGAACCATTTGCTCTAAATCGGAATTCACCTACAGATATAGAAAAATCATCATATAAAACTAACATTTCAGATGGCATAATTTTATAATATTTTAAAAGAGCACTTACAACGAAACCGGAATTATTCATAAAAGTCATTGGCTTTGCAAACAAAATTTTCCTTTGAGTTTTCGTATAAAAAGTAATACTCGCCATATCATTCCAGTTTTTCCATGCAAGATCTTCAAGAGATATAATCTTGTCAACAGCTTTGAAACCAAAATTATGGCGAGTATTAGTATATTTTTCGCCTGGGTTACCAAGTCCGATAATAAGTTTAATATCAGACATAGACAATTATTTTTTTGTTCCTTCTGCGCCTTCTTCTTCTTTTTTACCTTTAGCAATAACTTCAGGTGCCTGAGGTACAGCTGTTACATCTACTGGTTTTTCTTCTTCAACAGATAAAGCGATTATATTTACAACAATATTTGTTGGATCGTTCTCGTATTCAACACCATCAATCTTTGGTAATTGAGAAACTGTAAGAGCTTCACCAATTTTCAAAGCTGAAACATCAACACTTATTTTAGATGGGATATCTGTTGGTAAACATCTAACTTTAATTTCTCTCAAGATATGTTCTAATGTTCCACCTGAATTTTTTACACCGTCAGCGATGCCATCAATATGAACAGGAACAAGAATATTAATTTTTTCCTTTAATGATATAGCTTGAAAGTCAACATGATTTGGAGCTTGTGTAAGTACATGTCTTTGTAATTCTTTGATGATAGCTGTTTTAGAAAAATCTTTGAATTTTAATTCAATAATAACGTTAGCACCTTCTTTCCCTACTATTGTCATAAATTTCTTAGTATCAACTGTAACAGCTATAGGAGTTTCGTTTTTCCCATAGAATACTGCAGGAATTTTGCCTGCGTTTCTAATTACATTTAAATTCTGTGACACTTCTCTTATTTCTGCTTCTAATGCTACTTGCTTCATGAGTTTCCTCCATTTATATTTCTTCTTGTTTTATTTTAAACGAAAAGTGCACTTATAGACTCATCGTTAGATATTCTCATAATTGCTTCTGCTAAAAGGGAAGCAATTGATAAGACTTTAATTTTTTTATTTTCTCCGCTATGCGGAATAGAATCTGTTATAACAACTTCTTGTAAACATGAGTTTTGAATTTTTTCTAAAGCTTCACCTGATAAAACTCCATGGGAAGATGCAGCAAAAACAGTGGTTGCACCGGCATTCTTTATTGCTTCTGCAACTTTAGTTAAAGTTCCTGCCGTATCAATCATATCATCTAAAATGATAGCATTTCTACCTCTCACATCTCCAATAATATTCATAATAGCAGCTTCATTTGGTCTAGGTCTTCTCTTATCTACAATTGCCAAATCGGCATTCAAATGTTTTGCAAAAGCTCTGGCTCTTTCTACACCGCCTGCATCAGGCGAAACTACTATCGGATTATCTAATTTTCTTTCTTCAAAATATTTTAACAGGACAGGCGTTCCGTATAGGTGGTCAACAGGAATATCAAAAAAACCTTGGATTTGACCGGCATGTAAATCCATAGTCAAAATTCTGTTAATTCCTGAAGCTGTAATAAGATTTGCAATAAGTTTTGAAGTTATAGGTACTCTTGGTTCAGATTTTCTGTCTTGTCTGGCATAACCATAATAAGGCATCACTGCTGTAATTCTTTTTGCAGAAGCTCTTTTTAAAGCATCAGCAACTATTAGCAATTCCATAATGTTTTCGTTTACAGGGGAACATGTAGGCTGTAAAATATAACAGTCAGCACCTCTGACATTATCTATAATTTTTACTTGAATTTCGCCATCACTGAAGTGCCCAATTTTTGCTGCACTCAATTCAACCCCTAATTTTTTAGAAATTTCCTGAGCCAAAATGGGATTTGCACTACCTGCAATAAGTTTAAGCTTCATTTTATCCTCTTATTTCTTTTTACGAACTTTTATTATTTGTCTTGCTCTTGCTATCGTTAGTTTATTAGGCAAAACATTTTCTGTTATGGTTGAACCTGCCGCTATAAGTACTTTTTTTCCAATTTTTACAGGAGCTACAAGATTTACATTTGAACCTACAAAAACTTCATCTTGTATAATTGTTTGATGTTTATTGTTACCATCGTAATTACAAGTAATAGTTCCTGCTCCAATATTCACATCTTTTCCGATAATAGCATCACCTATATAAGATAAATGATTTACTTTTGATCCTTTATCTATAACTGATTTTTTTACTTCACTGAAATTTCCGACTTTTACATTATCTTTTAAAATAGAATCAGGTCTAATATGGGAAAAAGGTCCAATCTTTACATTGTTTTTTATATTTGAACCATCTACATAAGAATATAAAATGATCGTATCATCACCAATCAAAGAATTACATATACAGGTATTCGGTCCAATCTGACAATTTTTCCCAATTTTTACTTTTCCTTCAATTGAAGTATTAGGTTTTATAACAGTATCTTGCCCAATAATTACATCATTGTCAATATATGTTGTTGTTGGGTCTATAATAGTAATACCATCAGACATTAACTTATCTAATTTTCTATTTCTTAAAATTTTGCTGGCATAAGCGAGTTGTTTCCTATCATTAATACCTAGAATTTCTTCTTCATTAGTAATAGATAAAGCATCAGTCTTATATCCAGATTTATTTAATATAGAAATAACATCTGTTAAATAGTATTCTTTTTTATTATTATCGTTTTTTACTTTTGATAATGCTTGCCAAAGAGTTTCTAAATCAAAACAATATATTCCGCTGTTTATTTCTTTTATTTGTTTTTGTTCTTGGCTAGCAGATTTTTCTTCAATTATACAACTTACATTACCGTTAGAATCTCTAACAATTCTGCCATAACCAAAAGGTTCATTAACAATACCGGATAATATAGTAGCAAAATTTTTATTTTTTATATGATATTGTAATAATTGTTTAATAGTTTCTTGTCTTACCAGCGGTGTATCTCCGCACATAACAATTAAATGACCTTTTAATCCCTCTGCATATTTTTTAATTTGTAAAAGAGCATGCCCTGATCCTAATCTTTTTTCCTGAAGGGCAGTGGTAATATTTAAATTTTCGTCAAATCTTTTAAGATGTTTCAAAACCAAATCAGAACCACTTCCAATAACTACAAAAAGTTTTTGTAGTTTAACATGGTTCAAACAATCAATAACATGAGAAATTAATTCTTTCCCTGCTACTTTATGTAAAACTTTAGGCAGACAAGACTTCATTCTTGTGCCTTCACCAGCTCCAAGTATAACACCATAAATATTGTTCATAATATTTGTTCTAAATCAACTTGCTGATTCTACAAAATTATCAATCGTTTTTCAAACTGTAATAAATAAATACCACAAACATTTGTATTATAAAGGATATTTTCAAAATCAATACATAAGTTTATTGTATAAATTATTTTGTGAAAATAGTATAATTTAAAAATATGGACAAAGAAAAGAAAAAACCTTTATCTTCTCTTGGAGAATTTGGACTAATTAAATTTATTAGAGATAATAATACTCATCCGCAAAAATATCATCAAGTGCATTTAGATATCGGGGATGATTGTTTTTGTTTCCAATCTCATAAAAATTCAAAATATTTAGTAACTACAGATATTTTAATAGAAAATACCCATTTTAAAAAACAATGGGCAACACCTGAGCAAATTGGTCAAAAAGCTGTTGAAGTAAATGTGAGCGATATTGCCTCAATGGGGAATGCAAAACCATTGTATGCTTTTATATCTCTAGGTGTTCCTAAAAACATTGAAGAAAATTATGTTAAAAGATTATTTAAATCTATAAAAAAAACTTGCCAAAAATACTGTATACATATATCTGGCGGCGATACTGTTAGTTCAGAATATATAACAATTTCAATTACGGTAATAGGTATAAGTGATAGTAATATAATTACCAGAAGCAAAGCAAAAAATAAAGATTTGATTTGTACAACAGGAACATTTGGCGATTCAGGAGCAGGTTTAGATATTTTATTAAAAAACAAAAAAAAAGAAAATTTAAAGCAATTTGAAAAGAATCTTATAAAAAGACATCTTTTACCTCAAGCTAAAATAACAATAGCAAATTTGATATCAAGAAATATAAATATAACATCTATGACAGATTCTTCAGACGGATTATTCAAATCAATAGAGTTGTTAACTACTGATAATAAAAAAGGGGCAAATATAAATCTTAATAGCATCCCCATATCGAAAGATTTACAAAAATTTACAAATAATAATATACAGAAAATTTATAACTATGCTCTTTTTGGGGCTGAAGAATTTGAACTTGTGTTTACAATAAATCCTATAGATAAGATAAAATTGCAAAAATTAGTTCCAAGTATTTCTTATATTGGAGTTGTGAACAATACAAATGAGGTTGAGTATTTTGAAAACGATCAAAAACGAAAAATCAAATATAGTGGCTTTAAACACTTTTAATAATAAAATCTTTTATACATCGACAGATGTAGAAACAAGGGAACTTGGAAAAGATTTTGCTTGTATTTTAAAACCAACAGACATAGTATTTCTTAACGGGGATTTGGGTGCAGGTAAGACAACTTTTATACAGGGTGTAATGTCAAAGTTCGGAATAAAAGGTTTTGTCAGAAGTGCAAGTTTTATGTTGGTTAGTGAATTTGAAAGTGAAACTTGTAATTTATATCATCTTGATTTATACAGATTAGATGAAAATAACACTTTTGATTTAGGTATTGATGAATATTTGTTTGGTAATGGTATTTCTCTTATAGAATGGAGTGACAGAATCATCCACTACAATATAAAAAAAAGATGGGAAATAAATATTGACTATACAGAAAATGGAAGAAAAATAAAAATAAAGAGATATTTATGAAAATTTTAGCAATTGAATCTTCAGGTGCATCATTAAGTGTAGCGATTAGTGAGAATTCGAACATTGTTGCAGAATATTTTTATAATGCCGGTAAAATACATTCAGAGATACTTATTTCACTTATAGAAAAAATAGTAAAAGATGTTAATTGGGATATAAAAGATATAGATAAATTTGCGGTTTCAAGTGGACCCGGTAGTTTTACAGGGATTAGAGTTGCTATGACTACTGTAAAAACATTATCACAAACTTTAAATAAGCCGGTAGTTTCTATTGATACTTTGTCTATTCTTGAATCAAATATAAATATTAAAGATATAAAAATAGTAGCTGCTATAGATGCATTAAGAGAAGAACTTTACGTTAAACAAAATAATAAAGTTATAATAGTAACTATTAAAGATTTTATAAAAAAATATAAAAAATATAAAAATAATATTTTAGTAATAGGAAATGCTGTTGAAGTACATAAAAAAGTATTATCAAAAGAATTAGGGAAAACATCTGTTAATCTAATGCCAAATTTACACTTTCCAAAAGCATCAACATTGGCTTTTATTGCTTCAGACAAAGAAGGTGTATCTTTTAAAGAAGTTGAACCTTTATATGTAAGGAAATCTTGGGCAGAGGAAAAGCCCAAATCGTAATGTCTGAAAATAAATTATGATTTTATAAAAAAGTAACCATTGTAAAAATATCAAACATATTATAGAAGCTATTTTAAAAAATTAAATTTTGGTATACTAAACAAAATAATCTACGATATTAATTTTAAAGGATATTTATGAATAAATATTATATTACGACTCCAATTTATTATGTAAACGATAGACCTCATATAGGTCATGCCTATACAACAATTGCTACTGATATTGTTGCTCGTTGGAAAAAATTACAAGGATTTGATGTTTTTTTCTTAACAGGGACAGATGAACATGGTGCAAAAATATGCCAATCTGCGCAGGCAAAACAGATAACTCCAAAACAATTGTGTGATGAAATGAGCACACATTTTAAAGAAGCTTGGAAGTTGTTAGATATTGATTATTCAGGTTTTATCAGAACAACTGATAAAATACATGAAGATACTGTTCAAATGATTATGCAAACTCTTTATGACAAACAATTAATATATAAGAAAAAATATGAAGGGCTATATTGTATTCATTGCGAAAAATTCATTTCAGAAAAAGATTTAGATGAAAATGGATGTTGCCCGGACCATAAAAAACCGCCAAAAGTTCAGTCAGAAGAAAATTATTTTTTTAAATTGTCATCTTTTAATGAAAAATTAATTGATATGATTGAAAATTCACAAAATCCTAATCATATAGAAATATTGCCGGAAACCAGAAGAAATGAAATTCTAGGTAAATTAAAGTTAGGATTAGAAGATATAAGTATTTCAAGGGCAGCTCTTGATTGGGGAATTCCTCTCCCATTTGATAACAGTCAGACTGTATATGTCTGGATTGATGCATTGATTAACTATGTATCTGCAATAGGTTATAAAGATGATAAAGCAATTTTTGAAAAATATTGGCCGGCAGATATACATTTAATGGCAAAAGATATTTTATGGTTTCATAGTGTAATATGGCCGGCACTTTTAATGGGCGCAGATATAGCTGTTCATAAAAGAGTTTATGCTCATGGATTTTTTACAATCAATGGCGAGAAAATGTCAAAAACCATAGGTAATGTAATAACCCCTTCAGAATTAGTAGAAAAATTTGGTGTAGACCCTACAAGATATTTAACAGTATCTCTTATACCTTTTGGACCTGACGGAGATATTTCAATATCTGCATTGGCACATAAATACAATATTGATTTAGCAAATAATTTAGGAAATTTAGTTTCGAGAACTAATAAAATGGCGGAAAAATATTTTGAAGGTAAAATTCCAGACTGCCAGGTTGAAGATACTTTAACTCAATCTGTTGCAAAAATTTTAGAAGATGGATACGGACAAGCAATAGAAAATATGCAGTTTCATAGAGCAACAGAAATTTTGCAAAATGCTATTACTTTAATTAATCAGCAAATTGAAAATGATGCTCCTTGGAAACTTGCAAAAACAGATACTGAAAAACTTGCAAAATGTATGTATTGTTATTTTCAGGCAACTGATTTAATTGCTATGCATTTAATACCGTTTATGCCGACAATTTCACAAAAAATATGGGGATTAAATGGGGCTAATGGAAATATATATGATACATCAAAACAATATTTTATTGATAAACAGTTACCAAAAGATGGTTTTTCTATAAAAGGGTCATCATTAGGAAGTTTTGAAATATTATTTCCTAGAATAGAGTTGGAAAAGAAATAATGGACAAAAAAATGTTAGTAGATTCTCATGCTCATACTTGTGATGAAAAATTTGATGCTGACAGAAATGCAGTTTTAAATAGAGCTTTTACAAGCGGAGTAAAATATATAATAGAAGTTGGTTGTGAACCGGAAACTTGGGATAATGTTTTTGAATTATCTCAAAAAGAAAATATTTTTTCTATGTTTGGGATTCATCCGCAAGATTCTTCAAAGTTCAGTGATGATAATTTTAATAAACTAAAAACATTATTAAGTGATAAGAAATGTGTGGCAGTCGGCGAAATAGGACTAGATTATCATTATGATTTGTCTCCAAGAAATGTACAAAAAGAAGTTTTTATAAAACAAATGAATTTAGCTGTTGAAATAGAAAAACCTGTATGTATTCATTGCAGATCTGCATATGATGACATGCTGAAAATATTAAAAGATTTTAAAAAATTACCAAAAGGTGTTATTCACTGTTTCTCTGGAAATTTAGAGGAAGCAAATGCAGTTTTAGATATGGGCTTTTTGATAGGTATTGATGGGCCTTGCACATATCCAAAATCAGATAAATTAAGAGAAATTATTGCGAGTGTAGATATAGCAAAACTTTTAATAGAAACAGACTGTCCATATTTGGCTCCTCAGTTATACAGAGGTCAAAGAAATGAACCATCTTATGTTGTGGAAATTGCAAAAAAAATAGCAGAAATTAAAAATATTCCTCTTAACGATGTTTGTAATATGACTTCGGCAAATACAATAAAATTATTTAATTTATGGGAGTAGAAATGAATACATTATCTTATCAGTATTTAGACAGTTTGTATTTGAATATAACAAATCGTTGTATGATGGCATGTCCATATTGTATAAAACAAAAATGGGCCGGAAATTTCAGAGGTCATTCATTAAAATTAGATACAGAACCAACATCACAGGAAGTAATAAATTCTATAGGTAATGATATTTCAAAATATAAAGAAATTATATTTTGTGGTTATGGCGATAGTTTAATAAGACTAAAGGAAGTTATAGAAATATCGACTTGGTTGAAATCAAAAAATGCTGTCGTTAGAATAAATACTGCCGGTCTTGCAAACAGATACCATCAAAAAAATATATTGCCGGAATTAAAAGGGCTTGTTGATATTATTTCTATTAGTTTAAATGGAACAAATCCGCAAGAACATAATAAATTAAATAATCCGATGTTTGCAGAAGAATCATTTGACGAAATAATTAATTTTGCAAAACTTGCAAAACAATATATTCCATTGGTTGTGATAACGGCTGTTGAATTACAGAATCTTGATGTATCAAAAGTTGAACAAATTGCAAAATCAATAGATGTTTCATTTAGAGCCAGACCATATTTAGATTAATATGAAGAAAATTGAAACAAAAAAAATTTTTAGACTTCTTTATATTCCATGTATAATTTTTCTATTAGCATTTGTATTAAATACTAATTCATTGCTGTCTAGGAAAACTTACATATTAGTAGATGATAAGCTTATATCTGTAACTTATGACAAAAATAAAATATTACGAGATATTTTAAAAGAAAAAAATATAATTTTAAATCAAGATGATATTATATATTATGATTTAGATAAACCAGTTAATCCTGATTCCAGAGTAAAAATAATAA
>Ga0265294_10004028_pt1 | contig 18507 bp, 18 predicted proteins | sample MunlanPumphouse3_FD_192504 | JGI IMG/M metagenome (GOLD analysis project Ga0265294, IMG submission 192504) | Groundwater microbial communities from a municipal landfill in Southern Ontario, Canada - Pumphouse #3 | ecosystem: Environmental > Aquatic > Deep subsurface > Groundwater | place...
AAAAAGGATAATAGTAATCCTCTACGGAAGTTGCAAAGGAAATCGGATTCAAGGATGGGGAAATGATCGCCGCTACTCACGCCGCGGCCAGGTTGGTGTCGGGGCACGTGTAACAGACGACATTAAGAAAGGAGTCATGTTTATGCCATTCAACTTCGTAGAGTGTGCCGCAAAGCGACTGACAAACAATGCCCTCGACCCAGTCGCAAAGATCCCGGAGTTCAAGGTATGTGCGGTAAAGGTCGAAAAAATAAAGGAGGCCTGAGAGATGGCAGCAAATGGCGATATGATATACGCATGGGCAAATGATGCAGAGATACTAAAGAAGGGAGAATGTGGCGGTGCTGTTACCGCTCTTCTGAAATATGCCCTGAAAAGCAGGATGGTAGACGTTGTCCTTGCAGTAAAGAAAGGACAGGACATCTATGATGCTGTTCCGACACTGATAACAGACCCTGAGCTGGTTGCGGAATGTGCCGGATCACTCCACTGAGGAACATTGCTCATGTCCAAGATGTTCATGCAATATCTTGATGGTGCACGAGACATGGAAATTTTACTATATCCACCGATAATCACAGAATAATGCATTTTAATCATAATCCATATATAGCAATAAATAAAAACCATTCACTGTTAGAGGTTTAACTATGGAATTCAAGTACGTACCTACAACCTGCCCCTTTTGCGGGACGGGGTGTTCGTTCAATCTCGTTGTTAAAGACGGAAAAGTCGTTGGAACTGCACCATTCCACCGCTCACCCGTCAATGAAGGCAAGGTTTGCCAGAAAGGCGCCAATGCAAACGAGTTTGTGAATGCACACGACCGTATTAAGACACCCCTTATTAAGAAGGATGGCAAATTTGTCGAAGCAACCTGGGAAGAGGCTTACAAACTGATTGCTAGCAAACTCGGCCAGTATTCCGGGGAACAAATAGCTGTGATCGGCTCTGCACGTGCATCCAATGAGGATAACTATGCATTGCAGAAATTTGCACGCTGTGTCATGCAAACACCAAATATTGACCACTGCGCACGTCTGTGCCATGCATCAACCGTTGAAGGCCTCACCCAGATCTTCGGCTCTGGTGCAATGACAAATTCAATAAGTGACCTTGCTGATACCAACTGTGCATTTATCATCGGCAGCAACAACTTTGAGGCACACCCACTAATCGGCCGCAGAATTATGCAGGCAAAGGCTAACGGTGCTAAGATTATTGTATGTGATCCACGCCGCACAGCTACCGCCAAGCAGGCAGATCTTTACATCCAGCAGAACTCCGGTACAGATATCGCCCTTCTTAATGGAATGATGCAGTACATCATTAAGAACGGATGGGAAAACAAGGAATTCATCCAGAACCGGACTCTTGGATATGAAGAGTTCAAGGCCTGCGTCATGCAGGATAAATATAGTCTTGAAAATGTTTCCAAGGTCACCGGAGTACCTGCTGAAGACATCAAGACCGCATGCGAGTGGATTCATGAGGCAGACAAGACCGCTGCAGTATATTCCCTTGGCGTCACTCAGCACATCGTTGGTGTAGACAATGTTTGTTCAGTCGGTTTCCTGCAGATGCTCACCGGCAACATGGGCAAGCCCGGCACGGGAGTAAACGCACTGCGCGGACAGAATAATGTGCAGGGTGCCTGCGATATGGGCGCTCTTCCAGATTCTCTCCCCGGATATCAGAAAGTTAGCGATGCAGCCGCTGTAAAGAAATTTGAGGATGCATGGGGATGCAAGGTTCCTGCAAAGGTGGGCATCACCATTCCCGAGATGTTTGAGACCTTCGACAAAGAACCCAGCAAACTCAAGGCAATGTATCTGATGGGGGAGAACCCGATTCTCTCTGAACCTGATATCGCAGCTATCGACCGGGCTCTGAAGAATGTGGAATTCCTCGTTGTTCAGGATATTTTCCTTACCGAAACTTCAGAATATGCAGACGTTATTCTGCCCGCTACCTGCTATGCTGAGAAGGATGGCACGCAGACCAACACCGAACGCCGTGTTCAGAAGTTAAGAAAAGCACAGGAAGGCCCCGGCATTGCAAAGAATGACTGGCAAATTATTGCTGATCTTGCTGCTGAGATGGGTCATGCTGACAAGTTCGCATGGAAGAATGCATCAGAAATCTTTGATGAGATGGCCGCACTCACACCACTGTACGGTGGCATGGACTATGACCGCATTAATTCAGAGGGACTTCAGTGGCCCTGCCCAACAAAAGAGCACATGGGAACAAAGGTACTTCACGCAGAGAAATTCAATGGAATGCCTGATGGAAAGGCAAAATTCCTGCCCATTGAACACCGCTCACCTGCAGAGGTGACTGATGCAGAGTATCCGTTCGCCCTTACCACTGGTGCAACAATCTGGCACTCGCAGTCCGGTACCATGAGCCGGCGTTCAGAGAGTCTGAACAACGAATGCCCGAGAAGCTGGATTGAGATCAACACAGAAGATGCAAAGGAACTGAACATTAAAAATGGGGATGTTATCACCGCATGTTCACGCAGGGGAGAGGTAAATGCTCCGGCAAAGGTCACTCCTGACATTAAAAAGGGCGTTATGTTCATGCCATATCACTTCTCAGAATCCAGAGTAAACCTGATCACCAACCCATCATGTGACCCGGTTTCAGGAACTCCTGAGCTTAAAGTCTGTGCAATAAATATTAAGATCCCCAAGGAGGCCTGATTACAATGGCAGCAAAAGGTGACATGGTCTATGCATGGTCTACAAATGAAGATATGCTGGCAAAAGGTGAGTGTGGAGGAGCAGTAACAGCTCTCCTGAAATATGCTCTTGAAAGTAAGATGGTTGACGGCGTTCTGACGGTGAAGAAGGGAGTGGATCTCTATGATGCTCAGCCCGTCTTCATTACCGACCCCGCCGACATTGCAAAGGCTGCTGGTTCCCTTCACTGTGGAACTCTGCTTTTGCCTAAGTTGATTAAGAAATACTTCAATGGTGCAAAGGACATGAAGATTGCCATCACGCTCAAGGGCTGTGATGCAATGGCAATGTATGAACTGGCAAAGAGAAACCAGATCAACCTCGACAATGTGCTCATGATCGGTTTGAACTGTGGAGGCTCTGTCGAACCGGGAATGGCCCGGGAAATGATTGAGAAGAAGTATGGGGTCAACCCAGACGATGTTCACAAAGAAGAGATTGATAAGGGTCAGTTCATCATTGAGTACGAAGGCGGAGAGAAAGGCATAGCCATGGACGAGCTCGAAGAAGAGGGATATGGCCGCCGTCTCAACTGTCAACGCTGTAAACTGAAGATTCCACGCCAGACTGATCTTGCCTGCGGGAACTGGGGCGTTATCGGACCAAAAGCCGGTAAAGCAACATTCGTAGAGGTCTGCAGCGACAAGGGTGCAGAACTGTTAAACAAGGCAGAAAAAGCACAGGCAATTGCAACTGAACCACCAATCCCTAAGGGTCTTGAGATCCGCGGAAAGATTGAGAAGTCCATGTTCAGACTCGCTGACAAAGCACGTGCACATCAGTTCGGAGCCCTTGGAGATGGAGAAGCCCGTCTCAAGTTCATTCTGGATGAGACATCACGGTGCATCAAATGTTATCAGTGCATCGAGAACTGTCCAATCTGTTACTGTGAAGAGTGCAGTACAAAGAAGAGCCACCTTGTAGCACATGGGCAGGTTCCACCACCCTTCATGTTCCACCTGATTCGGTACTCGCATATAGCCGATTCCTGTATCAACTGTGGGCAATGTCAGGAACTGTGTGCAATGGATATTCCAAACTCCCTCTTTATGCACGCTCTCCAGGTTGAAATGGAAAAGATGTTCGGATTTACTCCAGGTATTAACATGGATCTCCCTGTGCTTGCTCTTGTTGAAGAAAAGACAGAACGGGCCCGGCTCAGCTCGACCGGAACCGACCAGATCTTTAATATCTTTAAATAATCTTTTTTTGACCGCCCCAACTATCAAGGCGTAATTTCTCACGTCTCTTCTCCAAAGCCAGACGTGATACTCGGAATATCCGAATCGGTACAATTTACTCACCATACCCCCCATACCACAAACTGGATTCTTTAAAAAACGCTTATTTCAACGCATTATCGATGAATTTAAAAAAATATCCCTTTTAAGATTGGAAATCCCCCTAAATCTCGCTGTTCTGCTGCTCTACCTACAAAGGACTCATGTACACAAGTCTCATAAACCCATTGCAAAGAACGATGAATGAAACTCTGAGTCATCTGGATTACTATTTAGTGGGCATATAGAGGACTGATGCCTTGAGAAGAGAGAAAAAATAGATCAGGGACGCCGGTTCCAGGGCATTCAGGAGTGCTAAACTCAGCACGCACTAACAGAACTCAACTAACTGAGAATGATAATTCAGCCACGATTTATCAGAACCAATAGCAACAAAAAAAGATATGATTAGATTTTTTGGTAAAGATTTCCGTAGATGACCTCACCCTTTCTCGTGGGGTGACGTTCTCCAAGATCACCAATGTAGTGTGCAAATGTTGCAGACTTACCATCGACTTCTTTCTCTACATCTCCAATATACCTGAAACCGGGCATCATGACGTCAATAGTGCCGAAGATGTAAACATCTCCCTTGACCATCTGACCACCAACACGTGACATGGCATTGCCTTTCACGATGATGGTGCCACCCTCAGCGTGAGTTGCAATGTGAATGCCTGCATTACCCTCAATGATGATGGTGCCGCCGATCATAAACGTACCAACATCACTGCCAGCATTTCCGCCGACACGGATGAGACCACCACGCATACCACGCCAGTCGCCTCGATAGGAAGAACCAAGGTGGTTGTCTGCGTTTCCGTCAATGATGAATTCTCCACCTTCCATCTGTATACCACAGAAGGCATCGACATTGCCGGTTACATGGAGTTTTCCACCGAGCATCCAGCCACCGGTGTACATATCAGCATTTCCTTCAATGACAATCTCACCGGCAGACATCTTCTGACCAATGCGTTTTACGCGGGTACAGTCACCCTTCACAATAATTTTTGTGGATTCGGCAGTCGCTCCTGCCTTACCCGTAATTGTGAAGAACTCTTTGAGAGCTGTTTTATGGTTACCCTCGTGGCACTCCAGGTTGCCAATCTCCTCAAGAGATTTACCTGCAAATGCATCCGGGGTAATATTATAAGCCTCAATAATGAGTTCCGGTTTATTGACTAATGTTACTGTTACAGTATCCATATCATTTCACCTCAAGCTGTTATGTCAACCTCGATTACCTTCGGGTTGTGCAGATGCTCTTCAAACAGGGAGTAGTTGTCCTTGTTGACACTGTAGTATCTGAGGAACTTCTCAGAGACATCGCGTGCCACCTGTTTGTTCTCCGGAACCTTGACATTCACCCAGATGGTGCTCTTCGGCGTATCGCCAACGATATCACCATCTTTGACAACGATTACGCCGTCCTTTAAGGTGTATGCTGCACGTCCGAATGCCTTCTCGATCATCTCAGGGTCGGATGGCATATTCTCTGGATCCAGATCATAGATTGCAACGTTACCTGCGAGACCTTCGGTAAAGCTTCCATACATGTGACTGAGACCAAGTGCCTTGGCAGTGCCTGCACGAGTCATCATTGCAATCTCGTAGAGGCTCATTTCGCGATCTATGCTCTCAATGTTAGTTGCACCGATAACCTTCTCGCTCCACTTGAATGAATGCAAGAGTTCGTCACGTGATGCTTTGCTCATCAGCCATTTGATGATGCGTGGGTATCGGATGAACGGACCAGCATTTGGATGATCTGTCGTAATGTGTGAACGCATTGGATCATTACAGAACAGAGCCAGTTCAAGGCCGATTGCCCACTGGATATTGCAGACCTTGACATCCTTACCATAGACGTATGGTACAATGCCTGCGGCAGTCTCAAGTTCGACGTCCACATTTGCCCATTTTAGGTGGTTCAGTGACTGAAGGTGGTGTTCAAATGGACCGTCTGCGGTCATGGTGGTGGTTTCATCGAGGGTAACAACACCAAGATCAAAGGTCAGGTTCTTCTGGCGGTTCACATACTCCATGATTTCCTTTGCCTTGGACTCAAAGTTCAGCCAGCTATCTCCACCATAGCTGTGGAACTGAAGGTGAGTGTTGTGGATAACCTGGTCACGACCAAAATCACAGTTTGGCGAGTAGCCTTCTGCAAGTTTTAGGGTGTCAATGGTATCGGTGTAGTTGCCGGGGTTTCCGATATTATTGCCGTGGAGGTGTATCGAGTGGGGCAGGCGGAGATACTCATTGGTCTCAATGAGGCCTTTGATAATCTCTGCAGGGGTTATGTTGAAGTGAGGAACTGGGTCGTTGATGGTGACACAGTTAAGGCCCCATCCCCATGCTTCTGTGCCGCCTGGGTTGACAACCTTAATTGCAAAACCCTTTGTTGCATGCAGGAGCCATGCAGTGTAAGCTGCATTGTTCTCGATTTCCCCATTCTTGAGGTATTCAAGCATGAACCAGTTATTGCCTAAGACCGGCATTGCGGTATTGTCAATAAGAGGTGTATCTCTGATTTCTTCATGCACATGCGGGGAGTGAAGCGGAGGCATTGCGGCCTCATTCACAAAGCAGTACCCCATACGTGAATAATCGTACCCGGTCTTGAATGTTGACGGGACAGAGAATCCCATCTCCATCCGGGCATTCTTAGGCTGTCTCAGAGGACTCTTAAAGAGTTTGTCTTCAGGTCTGAAGAGACGACCTACGTTTACCTTTGGTCCGACAACGTGGGAGTGAATATCCACACCGCCGGCCATGACAGTCTTTCCGGATGCATCAATCGTCTTTGCGCTGCTGGTGAGAGCAGAAGGCTCGACAAATTTGCCATCCCTTATGGCTATGTTATGGACCTCGCCCTTGATTCCCAAAATAGGATCAAAGACGTGACCATTTTTGATTAAATATTCTGCCATATTCAGGCCTCCAGTTCGCACATGCGCTGGTAAATCCTCTCAAAGAGTTCCTCATCAGAGATAACGCCCTCAGGTGGATCGATAACCTTTCTGTACTGAATTGGCACATTATCCATACGATAGACAATGCCAGCTACTTCTACGCCAACAATACCGACTGGGATGTGCAGATCAGAGATCTCACTTGCCATGCAGATATTGGGGTCAATGGTGACCATCGGGTGTTTCTTGATGTGCTTTACCGCTTCAATCGGGAAGTGCGCACCTGCGTCTGTTCCGATATTGATGAATGCATCAATCTCATCACGCATTGCGAGATCAATAGAACTTGTCTCACCCGGATTCATGTGAGCCATGTTCTTTTTTGTCAGGTCGAGACAATAGGGGAAACCAAACTGCCATGACCATACTGCGCCTGGGCCCGTGATATTGTAGTGACCCCGCATTGCCATGATGGTCCATTTCGTGGTCTCATTGAGATCACGGGTCAGACTGATGGCTTCGTCAACATTGTGATTACGGCCGTCAGAGTGACAGAGACCCATACCATAGAAGATCGTTCCAAAGCGGGCGTTCTTCATGATCTCGGCAACTTCAAGGATCTGCTCCTTTTTGATACCTGCAACAACATCAGGGATATCCGCTTCAAAACCACGAACCACCATGCGGAATGCATTGAATAACTCGTAGTCATGGCCCTGCTTAACCTGCAGGTGGATATCAGAAACGCGTGCAGTGTCAGTGAACCGTGGGTCGACAGTGATTACTTTACGACCCATAACACCCTTTCCGGTAAAGAACCCTCTTGGGAACATTGCATACCGGGACATGTGGCGTGGGTGTGCGTGTGCAGGGTTTGAACCCCAGTACACAACCACGTCTGCACGGTTCTTCGTCTCTCCAAGAGTACAGCTTGGATACCCGTTGTCAAACATCGCCAGGAAAGAACTTCCGTGACAGATGGATGCACAGTTATCGAGAACTGCTCCTGCTTTCTCTGCAACTTTTGCTGCAGAACTCATTGCTTCGCAGTTGGTGGAACCAAAACCAAAGATAAGAGGCTTCTTTGCCTTCACAAGCATCTTTGCCGTAAAGTCAATTGCCTCGGTGTAACTGACATCTTTGTAGGTGCCATCAGGCTGGCGCATACGAGGAAGTTTGACGCGGTCTTCACGCGATGCATGCTTGAAAATCTCGGCCCCGATAGCACAGACATTTGCGACCTCAAGGATCTTCTTGCCGTCATCGGAAACCGTGACTTCCACGTCATCACAGCAGGCCCCACAGTATGGGCAACCAACATCTTTTATTACTTTTGCCATTACTTCACACCTTTCCATAGACCTACTGCACCCTGAACGCATTCAAGGGCAGATTTTATCACTTCGTGTTCAGCAGGCTCAACAGTGACAATGAATCCGCTGTACTGCGGTTCTCCGGTGGACTGGGTAATAGGAGGGACAATCTGATTTGCCCATACTCCTTGGCGGATGTGACAAAGACCGGGGTAGCATGTCTGTCGTGGCTCTACAGCCTTCACGATGACAGTACCAAATTCGCTTGTTACACGAACATTTGTATTTGCCAAAATCCCCAGTTTCTTCATATCCTTGGGATTCATTTCAATGATTGAGCATGCCTCAAAGTATTGTGGAGACGTTTTCCCGATCTCCATTGCGATTCCTTCTTCAATGGATCGCTGGGTAATCATGTTTAACTCAATTTTCGCCATAGCACAATCCTCACTCAGCGCTTGTTCAATGGGCTCGGACCCAATTCGTTAACGGTTTTCACAACATCCACCATGACCTCTCCCCACTTTGCACCCTCAGATGCAGAGACGAAGGTCATTCTCAGACGGTTGTCATTAAGACCGATATTCTTTAGAATGTTCTTTACGAGGAACATACGCTTTGCGCACTTGTAATTACCTTCCAGGTAGTGACAGTCACCAAAGTGGCACCCTGAGATCAGCATACCGTCTGCACCATCCTGAAACGCCTTCATGATAAAGAGCGGATCAACACGGCCTGTGCACATCACACGGATGGCACGGACATCAGGCGGATACTGAATACGGGCACCACCGGCAAGGTCTGCTCCTGCGTACGAACACCAGTTACAGATGATTGCAATAATTTTTGGTTTCCAGTTCTCATCTGTCATTAGTTAACCCCTCCCTTGAGAAGGAACGCATCTATCTGAGCACAGATCTGTGGTGATGTGAAGTGCTGCATCTTAATTGCACCGCCAGGACAGAAGCCTCCGCAGGTACCGCAACCCTTACACTTTGCCTCAGTAACTTCCATCACAGTACGACCATTCTTCTCGATAAGATCGAGTGCACCGTACGGACACTGGTTAAGACACATTCCACACCCTGCACAAAGATCCTCCATACACATTGCAAAGTACGGCTCGAGCTGCACTTCTCCCATGTGGATTGGAATCGATGCTGCAGATGCTGCACCCTCTGCCTGTGCGACCGTGTCAGGAATATCCTTTGGACCCTGACAGACACCAGCGAGGTAGATACCTGCAGTGGTGGTTCCACATGGATTCAGTTTCGGGTGAGCCTCAAGCAACCAGCCATCCTGTGACTTAGATACACCGAACATCTGGCGGATGTGCTCAGCTTCAGGCTTCGGCTGAACTGCTGCTGCAAGAACGACCATGTCCATCTCCATTGCAACAGGCCTTCCGAGAAGGGTGTCTTCGGTGTTGACAATGAGATTCTTTGTGATCGGATCTTCCAGAATGTTTGCTACCCGGCCACGGATGAACTTTGCACCCTCATTCTGAATGCGGTAGTAGAACTCCTCGTACATCTTTCCAAAGGAACGAATATCCATATAGAAGAGGTAGGGCACTGCACCGGGGATCTTTTCCATGATCTGGTGAGCGTGCTTCAGCGAGTACATACAGCAGAAACGGGAACAATACGCTTTGTTCACGCCACCAGTGTTGTCACGGGAACCTGCACAGAGCACGAAACCGATCTTCATCGGGGTCTTTCCATCGGACGGACGAATCAGGTGACCGACAGTAGGGCCGGATGCACAGATCAACCGCTCAAATTCAAGACCAGTAATGACGTTGTCATACTGTTTGTATCCCCATTCTCTCTTCTCTTCGATGGGGATTAAATCGAACCCGATTGCAAGAATACAGGTACCGACTTTGATCTCTTCAAAGGTATCAACCGCTTCCAGGTCAATCGCATTCTTTTCAGAACCACATGCGTCAACACAGAGACCACACTTCACACAGGCGTCGAAGTCAATGGTGTACTGTAGCGGCATAACCTGCGCATGGTAGATGTAAATTGCCTTGCGTGGGGCCATTCCCATCTCAAATGGGTTCGGTTTGATAACCGGGCATACTGCGTCACAGTCACCACAGCCATTACAACCGGTGCCAAGAATACCCGTTGCTGCAGCGCGTGCTGCTGCCTGGTCGGGGTCAAGAACACCCCGTGCTTTATGCCTGAGGGTGATCGTAAAGTTCCCGATATACCCTTCTACTTTCTCAACTTCCGTGTAGGTTCTGAGCTCAATGAGTGGGTGACGTCCGACATCCACCATCTTTGGGGTCAGAATACACTGTGAACAGTCGAGTGTCGGGAAGGTCTTGTCCAGCTGGGACATGCGTCCACCAATGGTGGGGAGCTTCTCAACAAGGTAGGTCTTGATACCTGCATTTGCAAGGTCAAGTGCAGCCTGCATGCCACCAACACCCGCACCAAGGACAAGTGCCGCGTGTTCTACGGGCACACTCTTTGGCTGGAGGTCTTCAAGCATACGGGCCTTTGCGACAGCAATAAGAACCTGATCCTTTGCCTTCTCGGTTGCACCTTCCAGGTCGTGCATGTGAACCCAGGAGTTCTGGTCACGGATGTTTGCCATCTCGAACCGGAACTGGTTCAGTCCGCCTTCCTGTGTTGCCATACGGAATGTAGGCTCATGGAGGCGCGGGGAACATGCTGCAACGACGACGCCGTTCAGATTGTTTTCATTGATAGCATCGATGATCTTTGATTGTCCCGGAGTTGAACACATATACTGGTATTCATCTGCGATGACGACTCCATCGAGGGTCTTGGCGTAATTTTTGACCTCTTCAATATTGATAGATCCTGCGATGTTTGTCCCGCAGTGACAAAGAAATACACCGATTCGTGGTTCATTTTTTGTTTCAACCATTTTTTCACCTCTCAACGAATCTTCTCCAGGAACGGAGTACAGTCAATAGCATGCAGGTCGAGGGCAAGCTCCTGTGGAGTCATTCCCTGTGCAAGGCCGAGGAGTTCGTTGTAGTGAAGAACAGGGAGGCCGTATTTCTTGCCAAACTTCTCTTCTATTTCAACCTGACCACGGTCATACTGAAGCTGACAGAACGGACAAACCTCGGTGAGTGCGTCTGCTCCGACTTCCTCAAGATTAATGAGTTTTTCATTCGTGATATCCAGCGAGTGGGTCAAATCATATCCACGGACACCACCACCGGCACCACAGCACTGCATTTTATTGCGGTACTGGACCGATTCTGCGCCCAGTGCTTCGATGAGTGCCTCAAACCACATGGGGTTATCTGTGTCACCGAAGTGGCGCTCTTTCTTTGGTTTGAGCAGATGGCAGCCATAGTGTGCTGCAATCTTTGTGCCGGTAAGGGGGCGGACTACGCTGTCACGAACCTTTTCAACACCACAGACCTTCTTGTCGTAGTAGAGCTCAATCAGGTGCCAGACATCAATGGAACCTTTAAATTCCATATCGACTTCTGCAAGCACTTCGTTGACACCGTCACGGAGTTCATCGTTGTGCTTAAGGATGTGATTGACTTCCCAGATGGACTTGTAACATCCGTTACAGATCAGGGTGATATCCATCTTCATTTCTTCTGCGAGCACGATGTTTCGTGCTGCAAGGGCATACCAGACCTTGAGGTCGATAGCACCAAATGCTCCCGGTGCGGGACAGCATCCTGCACCCTTCAAAGGCAGAAGTTCAATACCCAGTTTTGCGCTGGTTTTGATTGCTGCAGCTTCACACCCGGGATATCGGTTTGGAGCAATACAGCCAAGGAAGAACGCGTACTGACGCATATTTCCGGCCATTTAGTGTTCCCCCTCAGAGAGAATGCGGTCTGCATTTTCTTTCATCTTATAGAAATCCATGATCTTCTGAATTCCCGGAATAAATTCGGGATAACTGTGTGTCGTGGGCGGGTCTGCTGGCAGGCCAAGCTTTACCCGGGCTGCCCGGTTGACATCGTTATTTGGCACACCATGTCCGCTGTTATAGATCAACTGCACGGTCTTGAGGAAATTGCGTGGAACAATATCAAATTTGAACGCAAGGTTTCTCATTGCCATGATTACATCAGTTGGTGCAAGGTCACGCGGACAGCGGTCTGTACATGAGTAGCAGGTGGTACATAGCCACAGGTCCGGGTCGTTAAGGGCTTCTTTCTCGAGTCCGAGAACTCCCTTACGCATGAAGAGACGAATCCGGTACGAACTGCGAGGTGCTGACGGACATGAACCTGTGCATGTTCCGCACTGGAAGCACATATTGGCAGCCGTACGGCTGATCTTCTTCACATCTTCGAGAAATTGAGGATTAGAATCATCAGTATAATAACTCGTATCTCTGAGTTTCTCTTCCAGTTCGGCATTGCCGTATTCTTTTACTTTTGCCATATCATTTCCTCACGCGGTTTCCATCATCTTGAGTTCAACCTCGTCCGGTGTAGACTCTTTTACTCTTGAGGTACGGGTATTACAGAGCTTGGCCTTGACCTTCAGGAAGAGATCGGTCTCCTTACCCTTCATACGGATATCCGTACGCGTCAGTGTGATAATGTCCTCTCCAGGGCATGCGTTCACACAGGCACCACAGAATATACAAAGGTCTTTATTGACTGCAATAACCGGTTCAATCTCACCTTTCAAGTCCTTTGCAGGCTTAATGGAAGGAAGATAAATTGCATTTGCAGGACATACATCAACACAGGTGGAACACCCGGATGGGCATTTGTCTGCATTAAATTCGATGTCACCCGTGAATATTTTCTCAATCCGTATTGCCTCTTCAGGACAGTTGATTTCACACCAGGTGCAGGTACAGCACTCTTCTGAAACGATCTCGACCTTGCCTGGGAGTATAGCTGATTTAACAACGCGTTCAACGACGATCGCATCTTCAGGACATGCCTCGACGCATATCTGACAGTTGTCACAGAGTTTCTCGTCCCAGACAACCTTGCCAACGACTGTACCGGTCTCTGCAGAGAAGGGTTTGCGCTTTACGGTAATTGCCGGGCAAATCTCTTCACAGATACCACAGCGAGTGCATTTCTCGTCGTCAACAGTGAAAGTGGTCTTTGAAACAAGTGCATTCTGTTTTTCCAGTCCACCCTCAACCGTTCCTTCAAAGAGAGGAACTTCACGGCTGATTGCATCACGGGGACAGACATCCTCGCAAATGGTACACCGGACGCACTTGTCCTGGTCAATCTCTGTGACCATGTCATATTGAGGGAACCCCTCATGTTCAACGATGGGAAGAGCTTCTTCGCCATCAATCTTGAGAGTCAGGGAATTGAACGGGCACATAACAACACAGACACCACAATATGAGCATTTTTTCTCATCAATGTTAATCGGTTCTGCATAGTTAACTGCCCCACGACGGACAGCACCTACAAGTCCAATTCTGATTGCTTCTTCTGGGCAGGCGTCTACACAGATTCCACAACCAGTGCATTTCTGTCCATCCAGAATCAGTTGGTTGACGTTCTTGAGGAGCTTTTGCTCCATAATAACGTTTACGCCATCTCTCTTTTTGGAGAATTTAGGGAAAAATGTATCCATGTTTATCCTCACTCCAGTCCTACTGCCAGGGATTTGTAGTTGGAATCCCACGGTCCAGCCAGCCGTATCACATCGAATGGACATGCCAGAACACATACGCCACACCCGGCGCAGAGTTCATGATTTACATCGAGAACAACGGCCCTGCCATTCTTCACTTTGTAGATCTTTTCGTCAGTCACCGGATCCGTTACAGACAGTTCCAGTGCATTGACGGGACATGCAACCACGCATGCGTTACAACCGGTACACCGCTCCATGTTAATATGCAATGCAAATGCCATGATTTCACGCACCAGTATCGATCAAATCGATTAACAGGAAAGTTGTAGAAAAGAATAGATAAATGTATTGAAGAGGGACGTTTCCAAGAAAACGCAGGATAGCACTCCAATTCTATTAAATTTAGTTTAAATATAGGCAATATAAACATCAATTCATTGACAATTGGGCGAAACATCCACCGATAATAACCATTAACCCTTAAAGATCCATTATCGCACCCTGCAAAAAAAACGCCTCATTAATCACCAGGGAATCCACCACATAATGGAAATTACCCCCGTTATTCTCCATATTTATTGCACACAGTGAGGATTGAGATTCCCTCTTTTTGCATACAAAAAATACCATACGCACACTGACATTTCAGTTCAGTAAACCTATTTTCAATGAAAGACCCTATATGATACCATGGCAACTGAAGACCTGGCAAAGATATTCCAAGAGGCAGGAATTGAAAATGAGATTACCTGCCCACAGGCATTTGAGATTTCTGAGAAATATCATATATCAAAGATAGAGATTGCGCACTACTGCAACAACCGGAACCCCCGGATCAAAATCAGGAGTTGCCAGTTGGGCTGTTTTAAATGAACATTTTTCCGGAGGCGGTATGTATCGCCGAAGTGAAGTACATTTTCTGAAGATTGCTTTGCATACATTACAATAAAGGATACTGACCACTCAAGCATTCAAAAGATTACTCTCACAACCCATTGTTGCAGAAATGACGTTCCAGATTTCTTCCCTACCATGGCGGACAGACTCTCTCTTTTGTGTATTCGACATCTCAATACAGGAGCTCGGCCTGCAATGCTTAGCATACCGGTCAGGATGATGGCAGGCAGTCACCGACAAACTGACACGATCATACCCGATAATCCAAACGCCGGGGTCAGAGGACACTATGCTAAATGGTGAAATTGAGTGCACCTTTGTGCAACAGCCCTTTGGGGATCGCCGTTCTTTCAATCTCATTTAATAATTAGACAGATACGACACCATTCCATCGTGCAAAATTGACACTTTTGTCATTTTTAAAAGAAGGTTTTGTAAAAATAATGCCGAAATCCATTTATTTTATCAATTTATGCAAGATATAACAATTTAAAAAGCATCTGCTATCATGTCGGCGCATCCCGGCAACTCATTCTCAGGCGGGGAATAATTACGAAAAAGAAAGATTATATTAACAAGGTGCACCACATATCTGATTAGTATCGAGAGGTTTAGTAATGGAATTAAACGGCGTTTTTATCGAAGATGAGTATGCAGAAGCATTCCCGAACTGGGCATGCCGTGTCATTATCACCGCAATCAATGAGAAATGGGCAATGAATGCAGCAACTGAGGCAACCGGATTTGCAACATCGGCCATCGGATGCCCCTGCGAAGCAGGTATCGAGCGGATTCTCTCTCCTCAAGAGACACCTGACGGACGCCCCGGCGTTGCCATCCTGATCTTTACCGGCGGCAAGAAGAAGCTGAAAGAACAAGTTGTTGAGCGACTCGCAGAGTGTGTCCTCACCGCACCCACCACCGCAGTCTTTGACGGTATGCCTGAGGCTGAGGAACGCATCGATGTCAAACTCCACTTCTTCGGGGACAAATTTGAGCACAAGGTGGAAGTAGGCGGACGCAAGTGCTGGGCTATCCCCATCATGAACGGCGAATACATCGGTGAGGAAGAGTTCGGTATTGTAAAGGGCATCGCAGGCGGCAACTTCTTTATCATGGGAGAAAATCTGCCCGCAGCTCTCATGGCAGCAGAAGCAGCGGTTGATGCGATTATGAAGGTACCTGGATCAATCACTTCATTTCCCATTGTTGCATCCGGCTCAAAAGTCGGCTCAAATGCTTACAAGTTCATGGTAGCTACAACAAACGAAAAATTCTGCCCAAGCATCCGTGATCAGGTGCCTGACACAAAGGTGCCTGAAGGCGTCACCTGCATCTATGAGATTGTCATTGACGGTGTCGATGAGGAAGCCATCAAAGCAGCCACGAAGGCAGGCGTTGAGGCAGCAGTAAAAATACCCGGCATCAAACAGATCACTTCAGGAAACTTTGGCGGCACCCTTGGTCCATACAAGTTCGTGCTCCATGAAATCCTCCGTTAACCCCTTTTTTTAATTCTCCTCTACACATTCCTTAAATATCTTTGTTGCCGATAATCTTGTTAACGAAAATTTCGGTGACAAGCAATATGGAAGTATTCACACCTGACGAGATACAGAAACGATTCGGCCGCCTATTTTCTCAGCGTCTGCTGGTGATGGTGGATGAAAAGGCCGGACGGGCAGAGATTCTTGAGGAATGCCGCTGCCGCGGTTCGATCGAATGGGATGTAATGAACCGAAAGCGTGCCGGTGGTGCTGTTATCGGCATTACGGTTGAAGGCACATCCATGACTATGCAGGCAAAGATCGGTCACTATCCCGGCCGTTTCGGTCCTGCCGATAAGGAACTGGGCGGTCAGGCACTCGAAGGTGTAGAGATACGCGGTGATGAAGTGGTCACGTCTTGGGCAGGCATTGCCGGTGCCGGTGTTGGGGTGGCGGCATGTCTTCCACAGGCACCCGGGGTTATCCGGACAGAATATGAATCCCCGGATGATCTCAAGATAGGTGGTGCCCGCATCAACCGATCACGTATTGTCACCCCCCGATATGAGAAGGTCACTATCGGCATCGATGATACCGATACTAAAGAAGATGGGGCAACATGGGTGCTTGCAAGCCAATGTGCTGAAGCATGCCTGATAGAAGGCGTAGAATATCTGAATATGCGTCTCATCCAGCTGAACCCACGGGTGCCGGAAAAGACAACCAACTGCGTTGGTTCAGCCCTGAACTTTGCGGTTCGGCCGGATAAGATCGAAGAACTGCTTTGTTATGTGCGAGACTTTATTCAGAAAAATGCGGTAAGCGATGACACCGGCATTGCCGTCTACCACGGCATCGGCCTTCCGGAGGAGTCACCCTACATGGCAAAGGTAAAGACTGAGATCTTAAATCAGGAAGAGTGTGAAGCGGAGGCAGCACGACTCGGGATCACCTTCATTGATACCTGTGCAGGAAAGGGAAGAATCGGAGCACTCGGGTCAGTGCTCTGGGCAAACAAAGGCATTGAGGCAGCAGGGCTCTATGGCGAACATCTCTGACCCCTATTCCATCCGGTATCCGGAAATTTGCGCAGTCGCAAATGCCGATGGCACCGCCGTTGAACTGATTGAAGAGTTTGCATGCATCGGCGGGGCGATGTGGGCGGGCCACAATTATCAGAAAAGTCCTCTGGTACAGTCAGTTCGTATGGTCGGCAATACCCAGCGCTTCATGCTCTCTGCAGGAGAGGAAAAACTCGCTCTCGAAGGCTCCTACTTCCCGGCAGGCATTGCCGGAGTTGAAGTCACAGGAAATGAGATAGGTATCACCTACCGTGGTATGGGCGGCGGTGGGGTGGGTGCGACCGTCTGCCGGACAACGGCAACAGGCGTCATCCGCTCGACAAGCGAACCTTGTGGCGGCGGGCGTGAAGCAGGTGCTCAGATCTGGCTCCCCCGGCGTGAACGCGTCATCATCGGTGTGGATGACACCGATACCCCTGAGGAAGGGGCCACGTGGACGCTTGCCCACAACATTGCTGAGGCAGTGCAGACCCCCGAGACACGCTATCTCTCCCATACCATCGTTCAGCTTTTTCCGGTTCCCTACCGAACGAAAAACTGCGTGGCCGTGGCATGTGAGTTCGCTACCACTGAACCTGAGCAACTGGTGACGGCGTTTGAGGAACTGCTCAAAAAATATACTCTCTCGGATGAGACAGGCATGGCCGTATTCCGCGGTTTTTCCCCGGATACCCTCACCGAATATGGATGGAAAGTAAAACGCGGTGAGATCACCCGGGATGATCTCAATGAAATTCGTGAGCATATCGAAATCCGCCTGAACGGGCGGGGAATCATCGGTGCTGCAGCGGCCATTCCGTTTGCAACCCGGTACAAAGAGGCACTGTCTATATGCACTGGGGAGACCTGAAAGCCAGAATTCTTGCATGCGGAACCGTTTGCCCTGCCGGGGACTACCAGTTCCGTCCGGAGCAGTCTACCGCAGGCCCGGGGGCAGGCGGCAGTGGTTCCATCTTTTTTACTACACACCATGGCCGTATCCGGCTCAGTATCAGTGATGATTCGCCTCTGACCCTGACCGCGGATGCAGACGGTTCTGCCCGCATTATCGGGCCGGGGATTGATGTGACCGGACGCGTTGAAGAACCTGTTTACCACTGTCCCCGGCAGGCATACATCACCCTCTCAGAGGGGTGCATCTTTTCCTGCCGCTACTGTTCGGTGCCCACCCGCGCGGGGCGCATCAAGACCGCAGAGGAAG
>Ga0265294_10004029_pt1 | contig 18506 bp, 15 predicted proteins | sample MunlanPumphouse3_FD_192504 | JGI IMG/M metagenome (GOLD analysis project Ga0265294, IMG submission 192504) | Groundwater microbial communities from a municipal landfill in Southern Ontario, Canada - Pumphouse #3 | ecosystem: Environmental > Aquatic > Deep subsurface > Groundwater | place...
GAGCGCAACCTGATGACCTCCTCCATCGCCCGGATGAACTGCTTCCTCCACGGCATCGAGGACTTCCATATCGTTCGCGGCGATACCCTCTCCGAGCCCAAATTCGTGGAGGGCGACCGCCTGCAGCAGTTCGATGTGGTGCTGGCAAATCCGCCTTACTCCATCAAGCAGTGGGACCGCGCTGCCTTTGCCGCCGACCCCTGGGGGCGCAATATCTTCGGCACCCCGCCGCAGGGCCGTGCTGACTACGCCTTCTGGCAGCACATCCTGGCCAGCATGGATCCGGAGACCGGCCGGTGCGCTATTCTCTTCCCGCACGGCGTCCTCTTCCGGCAGGAGGAGGCAGAGATGCGGCGTAAGCTTATCGAGGCGGATCTGATCGAGTGCGTGCTGGGGCTCGGGCCAAATCTCTTCTACAACTCCCCGATGGAGGCGTGCGTTGTCATGTGCCGGACGAGAAAGCCAAAGGAGAGGCAAGGTAAGATTCTCTTCATTAACGCTGTGGATGAAGTCACCCGGGAACGAGCGCAGAGTTTCCTTACCGATGAGCACATCGAGCGGACTGTCGGGGCTTACGGAGCGTTTTCGGACGAACAGGGGTTTGCAGGCGTGGCGACACTGGAGGAGATCCGTGCCAGGGACAGGAACCTGAGCATCCCGCTCTACGTCACAAACGGCGTGTCCGCCGAAGGGGGAGGGGGCGCGCCTGCACACCCGGATCTGGCAGAGGCGCTTTCTTCCTGGCTTGAAAGTTCCGTCGAGTTCCGTCGGTCGCTGGATGCCCTTTTCGAGGTCGGCCGATGAACCATAAACAACATGTCTTCGTCAGTTCGGTGCAGAAGGAGCTCGAAGATGAACGAGTCGTTATTCAAAACTTGTTGAATACGGACCCGTTTCTTTCGGCACACTGTACGCCGGTGCTGTACGAGTTCGAGCCTGCATCACCGGACAGAGACCTTGAAGGATGCCTCAAGGCACTGGATGCAGGTCAGGTATACCTGCTCATCGTAGGATCGCGGTACGGCAGAGAGATTGGCGATATCTCTGTTACGCATCTGGAATATCGGCACGCAAAGGAGAGAGAACTGCCGATCCTCATATTCATCAAAGGGGACCGAGGCGTACACCGCGATGCCGGCATCGGCCGTCTGTTAGAGGAGATCGATGCTGACGGATTTAAATACAAACGCTTCGGCAACGTCATAGATCTTCAAAAAGAGGTCCGCGTTGCGCTTGTAAAAGTGCTCGAAGAATGCTTCGGGATAGCCCCGTCGTCGGACGAGAATGAGATTGCACGGCAGACCATCGAGGCTACATCTCCCTTTGAATCGCACCTGACGAGACGAGCCCGCTGGATGGACCTCGATCACGACATCGCCCGGCAGATGATCGCTGTAGCGGAGGGACGTGATCCCGCAACGATTTCTATGCCCGATCTCCTCACCGCCGCTTCGCTCCGTGGTCTGGTATGGCGCGACCCGGAGAGCGGGGAACATTTTGCCACGGCTGCCGGCGTTGTCCTGCTGGCGAAGGATCCTTCCGGGGTCTTTCCCCAGTGCCGCATTCTTGCCGATGCCTACCGCAGCACCGAACCTGACGGCGATCCTCGCGATCACGAGGATATCCGCGCCCCGATGCCGGTGGCAATCGACCGCGCCGTTGTCTTTATCGACCGCAACACCCGGCACCCGATGAAGGTTGTGGGCCTCAATCGCGTCCGTCTTGATGAATACCCCGTCGAGGCGTTGAGGGAGGCCATGGTCAATGCCGTGGCGCATCGCCAGTATGAGGATGCAGGGAGGAAGATCATGCTCGAAGTATTCTTTGATCGCGTGGTCGTCTCCAGCCCAGGTCTGCCCCCCGCCCCGATCACGCTTGCCAGTCTCCGGACGGGGAGGTACCGGCCGTGTTCGCGCAACCCGGTGATCGCCCAGTGTCTCTCGTACTTCCACCGGATTGAGGAGCGCGGTAGCGGATTTCGTCGTATGCGGGAGCAGATGCTCAACCACGGCCTGGATCAACCGCTTCTCGGCACCGATACCGGCTACTTCCAGGTGATCTTTCCTGGACCTGCCGATGATCTCGATCGCCTTCGCATTCCGGCTTTTGCCTCGGGTGTTCTCGTCACCCCGGCGATCGAGGCCCAACTCAATGAACGGCGGAGGAAGATGGTTGCGCTGCTCGCGACCGGGGAGACGCTGACCAGCCGCAGGTGCGAGGAGGAATTCGGCGTCACCAGGGACACGGCAACGCGGGATTTTGGTCTGTTAATGAAATTGGGGTTGGCCGTCCGGAAGGGCCGGGGGCGCTCGACGGGTTACGTTCTTGCGGAGAGAAAATGAGAAGCGAATCGTCAGATAATCGTCAGATTGAAACCCGTAATCGTCAGATGGATCGCCGCCGCCTTCCGGTGCCGGATCGTCAGATAATTGTCAGGTGCGTCACCGGTACCGTCAGGACGCTGATGACGGCCACGACCGCCATGAGGAGCAGGAGGAGCACGATAATGAAGGTGAGAGGGATGGAGAGATTGCCGTCATTTAGAACAGGAACGTGGGCTGCATGACCGGAGGCGACGGCATCTCTCGTTTCCGGCCGAATCCCGGCTGGGCGAGCCTCCCAATATTCAACCGGACGGGGTGGAGACGGCTGCCGTTCGGTGCGTTCGTCGAAAATATCAACGAACGTGTCGAGCCAGCAGACGCGGCTGAAGAGATCTACGTCGGGCTGGAGCACCTCGATCCCGAGAACCTGCACATCCGCCGGTGGGGCAAGGGTAGCGACGTCATCGGCACCAAACTCCGCTTCTGTAAAGATGACATCATTTTCGGACGGCGTCGAGCCTATCAGCGCAAAATGGCAGTGGCGGAATTCGACGGCATCTGCTCGGCGCACGCAATGGTCGTGCGGGCAAAGCCGGAGATGGTGCTTCCGGAGTTCCTGCCGATTTTAATGATGAGCGATCAGTTCATGAACCGGGCCGTCGAGATCTCGGTCGGTTCACTCTCGCCCACCATCAACTGGAAAACGCTCAAGAACGAAGAGTTCGACCTCCCGCCGCTCGACCAGCAGCGCCGTATTGCGGAGATACTCTGGGCAGTGGATGAGACAAAGGATGCTTGGGAGCAAAATATTGTGGCAGTTCGTAGCTTCCAAATGGCATTCTGGAAAGGACACATATCCCAAGCAAATGTAAAAATTGTGCCCATAAGTGAAGTGGCTGATGTGGCAAATGGCTCAACTCCAAGTAAATCAGAAGACAAGTATTGGCAAGATAGCACAATTCCTTGGCTTCCAACAGGGAAAGTCCATGACCGTTTCATCCAATGCTCTGATGATTTTATCACAGAGGCTGCTTTGAAGGCGAGGAAAGCTCGTGTTTTTCCTAGTGCTCTTTGTCATCTAACTCTATGAATTCCGTGTCGCACCCTTCGCAGCCTTCCGCATGAGCCCATGTTCGGTCTGCCGAAGATGCAAAATTTCGGCGCTGTTGAAACCCTGTTTGGGTCTTCATCCCTCCCCCGATGAGGGGAGCGCCTGCCCCGGATCGTCCCCGGGCTCATCCCGGGGACTGGACCGTGGTGGCTATCGCCCCGGGGGGTGGGGACCGGGGAGGGGTCTCCCTCTCCCCGCCCAGGGCGATACGCTCCGTCCCCCCACCCCGCCCGGCCTCCGGCCTCCTCCCCCGCCCTGGGGGCGGGGGCAGTCATGGCGATAGCCGGGAGGAAGCCGTGCCCGGGCGTACTCCGGAGTATGACCTCCAGGAGCAGGAGTGCGAGATCCGATGGTGCTCTCTGGTTGTACTACATATTGAGAATCGGTCCACTAGTGGCCATTTCCCATTGTTTTGAGGGTTCTGGTCTGGAAGAGAACCGGCCGACCGCTCTCGTTGCCGCGAAGAGCGTGATGTTCAGTGGACGGGTGTGTAACTCCCCTTCGCGGCAACGCGTGAGTTGAACAGGGCTCGAGACGGTACTGGAATCACGGTTAGAAGTGCGACCCGCGACTGGCCACCAGGGGGGGGCACCTGCAGGCCTTCACGCAAAAAAGGTGTTCACCGGGCCGGCGCCGCTGCTATGCCCTTCTCCACCCGGCGGGCCATCTCCTGCTTGACCCTCTTGATATTCTCCGCCTGGTCGCGCCGCGCAAGATCCTGGCCAGCTTTACCGACGACCTCCTCGCTCGGGACACCCTTCGCATTCATGACGCGCTGGTAGCCGAAACTTGCCCAGTTGTCCGGGAGATCATGCATCCGCACAAACTCCATGTTGTAGGGCGCAAGATCGAGCTGGTTCTCGATGACGCTGTTGACATAGTCTTTGTTCGACTCAAAGACTATCAGGGGCTCGATGACGTCGGCCTGCATGATATCCCGGATGTCACGACCCTCGATCTTCTTGATGAGCCTCGCACACTCGGTGAAGTGCGTGATCTCCATCTTCGCAAACATCTCCCAGACGCCCCGTATCCTCGGGTCGCTCTCGGTCTGTGCGCAGGAGTAGTAGTTGTAGGCCTCGTTGAGTTCCAGCATTGCCATCTTCTCAAGCATCGTCTCCCTCGGGTCGCCAAGGAGCCCATACTGGGTCACATGTTGCTCCTCGATCTCCGCAATCTCCGCGTAGAGTTGCCGCGCGATCTCCTCGGGGTACACGGACCCATGCGACCGGTAGAAGAGCATCGTCTGCTGCTCTCCCGAGACGATTGTGTTGTAGTTCATCTTCGTCTTGATGTCGGCCGTGTCCTTGTCGTAGTGCTTCCGCATCGAGTCGTCGGGGTGGCGGTGCTCGATGCTCGTCGGTCGGCCCGGCTTGACCTCGGTCTTGCCCTGGACGATCGCTTCCGGGTCGCCGCCCTCGATGTAGTCATAGAGGCAACTGTAGCGGTAGAGATGGTCGAAATCTTCGAGCAGCGCGAAGTCCAGCGCCTGCTTCACGTAGGGGTCCGGCTCGTTCTGCGCCAGATTCGCGGTGAGGTCGACCGCCACCTGCTCGTAGCCAAGGGTCGTCTCGATGACCGACTGGTCCGCCGGGATGAGCCAGTTCACCGCCACCTGCTGCTGGGAGTCGATCCGCCGCATCAGGGCCATCGCCCGCTTCACCTCGGGGTCCGGGTGCATCCGCTCGATAGCGTGCGACATGAGGACGGCGTTGTTCTCGATACCGTTCATGAGGATGATCCGGGTCCGGGTGTAGGCATCCACCGCCTTTTTGCCGTACGGAGCCTTGATCATATCCTTCCAGTTCATGGGCTGCTCTTCGATCAGCATGCCTTCCATATCAAAAGGTTTGAAATGAGCCATTCTTCTTCCTCCCTACACCCCGCCGATTCTGCCGGCACAGGTATTACCTGAGGTACAGCGGCACAGGCGATTGAGCCGTTCCGGTCACCCCCGCACACCGGAAAACCCGGGGTCTCCCTTCATACCTGTCACGCCACAAAAACCTAACGGCCGGGGTGAGGGGACACGAAAAATGCCTCTTCCGTGCGTTCCGGCGATACCCCCACCGGCACCGGCCGGGTTTTCCGGCCGGGGATTTCCCCGGGCCGCCCCGGGACCACAAGGTATACGTCATCAGGGATGAGCTGTGCGAGAGGAGCGGTCCCGGGTGTGACGCCTCCCCGGTACGAAGGGTTAAGTATATCGGCCCAAGAGAGACCGTCCGATGGCGATTGGCCATCGGATGACCTGGAGGTAAGGACGATGACAGGAGGAGAAGACGATCCCCTCGGCACCGGACGGCGGGACATTGACGAGACAACCGATAACCGGGAAGCCAGGTTCAACAGGACCAACCGGAGCGGCGAAGCGGGCGGACTGCCGGCGATCTCCCGTGGGAGCAACCGCGATTTCCGTAGTCTCTCAGCGGACTTCAGGGTCGATATCCTCGACCACGGCGACGAGGTGATCGTGGTTGCGGAACTACCCGGCGCCGAAGAGGGCACAATCGAGATCCGGCTGCTCAACCCGCAGACCCTGCGGATAACGGCACGGCGCACCGGGCCGGTCGAGGAAGGGCCGGGAGGTTACTACATCCACGAGCGCGGAAACGGCACCCTGAGCCGGCTGATACGCCTGCCCGCGAGCGTAACCGGCGAAGGCGCCGGGACAAGGTTTAAGAACGGCGTCCTCGAGGTGCGCTTGAAGAAGATGCGAACCAGGTCCGGACCCGGGGGAAAGGAGATCACCATCGAGTGACCGGGGGCTAACGCGGCCCCCCACCTGTTCGCCGGCGGCCGAGGCCTCCACCGTATGTCCGGGTCACGTAGCCCGTCGGCACGATCCCGCGCCCGACGGCCCGCACGGTATCGGCGGCAAGATTCAGAAATTGCCTCACGGCATCCCGGACCGGCATACTCTGAAGGCGATACATGCCGATGCCGGCCGACGAGAATACCTTGACCTCTTCCGGCCCGAACTCTCCCGCTATGACGGCGTCCACACCCCGGTCGGCAAGGTCGCGCGCGGACCGATCGGCGGCCGCCCCGAGCACGCAGCTCGTCGGGTTTATGACGATCTCCACCGCGAGAATCTCCTGGTTCTCCGCATCGACCAGGGTGAACGAGGGCGACGCTCCGAACACCGGCGATACAATATCATCGAGTCCCCCGGAACGCACGCTGGCAACCGCTATTCTCATCTGCATCTCACCGAGCTCACCGCCAGCACGTCGTGGTATATAGCAGATCGGGAGCCGGAAGGATACCCTCACTGCCGGGCCGCACCTGTGGCCATCCTGCTCGTCACCACCTGCGGGTGATAGCAGATAACGCTATCCCGGGCGGTGATTCTGCCGTTGACCACCTGGTCGACGACGGCGAGGTGATCCTGCACGCCCCGGGGAAGGAGATAATACTCCCGCACGAACTCCCGGCCTCGCTTTCCCATCTCGAGGGCCAACTCCGGGTGCCGGAGGAGATGGAGGATCCGGTCAGCAGTCTCCTGGACCGTCGAGACCAGGTAACCATTCCAGCCGTCGCGGATCTGGAGCGGTATGCCGCCGACGTTCCCGCCGACGACGGGTTTCCCCTTCCAGAGCCCCTCCGTGACGGTCAGCCCAAACCCCTCTTTGATGGACTTCTGGACGATCACATCTGACGCCCGCTGGAGTGCGTTGATCTCCCGGTGGCTGTCCGGCGGGAGGTCGAGGATATGGATGTCGGGGTCGTCCTCGGCCATCTCGCGGACATCGCGCAGGACGAGGAAACACTCCGGGTCGTCACACGCCCGCCCGCCGACGAGGACAAGCTGGCAGGGGGTCTTCTGGCGGACCCTCCGGAACGCCTGGATGACGCCGACAGGGTCCTTGAAGACATCGTAGCGGGAGACCTGGGTGACGATCGGCTTTGCCGGGTCGATACCGTACTTCTCCAGGGTGGCGTCGATCTCGGCCGCAGGAAGGTCGCGGTTCTTCTCGGAGAGGGGGTCGATGAACGGCGGGATGATGAAACTCGGCACGTTCCAGAGGGGGAGATACTGGAAACTGGAGAATATGCTTGCGTGGTACTTCTCGACCAGTCTCCGCATGATGTTTCCTATACTCCCCACGGTCCCGGTGGGGACCGTCTCCAGCTGGACGTGGCACCGCCAGAGGAGCCTCTTCTGTTCGAGTTCCCTGCTCGTCAGGAACTCCACCAGGCCGAGCGGCTGGGGGTCGTGGACGGTAACAACGTCGCAATCATCCTCAATCAGGCCCTCGTTCCGCCGCTGGGCCTCCCAGTAGGTCTCGACCATCGAAGGTGAGAACCCGTCACGGCCCTGGAGGAAGTTGTGGAGGGTTTTGGTGACATCAAAGAATGCAGGTTCGGCCTCCATGACGCTCCACACTGTCTCGAGGCCGAGAGCGTTCAGGAACGGAACGTATGAGATCAGGATCTCCGCGACGCCGCCCCCGTGGCGCGTCGAGTTGATCTCCTGCATCCTGATGCCGGAGAGGCGCTCGGCAAGTTCTTCGACTGCTAAAAATCGCTCTGCTCCCATAATCTGCCGGTACTCCTTGAGGGAAGGACAACCGGGGAGATCCGTAACGATCATCAGAGAACCACTGCCCGGTAATACACCTCCGGCCAATAAAATGCCTTTCGGTAGGGGGTCAGCAGCCCGGATAGTAACTCCGTCACTCTACCGGGTATGCTGTCTTCCTGCCCGGACCCGCCAGTCCCGGAAATGGGATTCCGGCGAAGTGGCGAGCCAGAATAAGAGGTTACTTGCTCCGGATCTGCGGTGTATAGCGGGCGTTGTCGTCGTCTGTGCCAGAAGAGGCATCCCGGGGAAGGACTCTCTCCAGCGCCGTCTTCAACTCGACAAGCGAGATAGGTTTCTCCAGGACACCGACGATATCATTCGCATACCTAGAATACTCCTCGGGCCAGACATGTTTTGCTGTAAAGAGCAGGACCGGGATATCCTTGAGTTCCTCATTCCGCTTCAGTTCCTCCAGAAACTGCCACCCATCGATAGGGGACATCATCACATCGAGGATGATAAGCGCGGGCCTCTCTTTCTTGAGCATCCGCAGGGCGTCCCACCCGTTGTGGACCAGAAGTGGTTCACGGTTGATCTTCCGGAGCAGCAGTTCCATTACTTCCAGCGTCGGCAGGTCATCGTCGACGACCATAATCTTGTTTCCCACTGTTCACACCTCCCTGGGTATCCTGATGGTGAAGGTGCTCCCCTCGCCCACCACACTTGTCACAGTTATCTCCCCTCCATGCAGCTGGACATACTTGTTCGCGATCGAGAGTCCTGGGCAGATTCGGCCGCTTTTTCGGCCCAGTTTTTCGGCGCCCCCGATATAGAACGGCCCAAAGATCGATCGTATGATATCCGCGGGGATACCGATGCCATTATCGCACACCATAATATAATGGTTCTCATTTGATTCCGCGTAGCGGATCCATACATTCTCTGGCGGTTTATTATACTTAACCGCATTTGATACCAGGCTCTCCACCGCCAGATAAAGCCGGTCGGGATCTCCTAATATGTGGACAGTCTCCGGTATTTCATTGCTGACCCGGGCTTCCCGATCGTATCCGCCGCCGGAGATGACGGAATCGATGAGCTGGCGGAGCTGGATAGTATGGAGGGTCAGGTCGATATGGTCCATTGTAAGCAGACTCAACTCGACCATTCTCTCAACCACCGCCTGCTCCTGTTGGGCGCACTCGAGGCAGGTCGCAAGGTACTTCTCCGTCTCACCCGAGATTCCGTAGTCTCCGGGATTCTCGACGATCATCTGGAGATAGCCGATGAGTGGCTGCAATGGCGTGCGCAGTTCGTGGGACAGGGTAGTGACGAGCCCCTTCCACTGGTCAACCTCCCACGCCATCTGCCTGCAGGAAAGCTGCTGCCGCCGCATCTCGGTGGTGTCGCGTGCCGACCCTACGATGCCGATGAGGTCGCCGTCCGCCCCGGGGTAGGGAGCGATTGTGACGGAGAAGGTATGGCAGGCTCCCGCCAGCTCCAGGTCGAGATCGTAACGGGCAGTCTCCTGTTCATCAACCACCTTACGAACCCATTCCATCTGTTGCGCGGCAAGGTCACCGGGGAGGAGGGCATCCACACTCCGTCCGATGAGACCGTCGGGAGAGATCCCGTGCTCAGAGGCGCGCTGCCAGGAGAAGTGGAGGATGCGGCCCGTAATATCCTGCATGAAGAAGATGTCGTTTGACTGGTGGATGAGTTCCATCAGGCGTCCGTTTGACTGGATGAGATCGGCCTGCCCATCCTGGGATCTGCCGGTATCCACGACGGTGCACTCGAAGAGGTTCTCGGCGACCAGCGCCCGGCAGGAGATGAGGACCCGACGGGCATCGCCGTTGCGTGCCCAAAACGTCGTCTCCGCATTCCCGACGTAGCCTTCCCGGTTCATCTCCTCGATGAACCGGACCTTGCTGCTCTCATCCGCCCAGAACTTCTCCGCAGGGATGCCGATGAGTTCATGGGGTGCGTAACCGAGTATATCGGCACACCGCCTGCTGATGCAGAGCAGTCGGAGGGTTTTCGGGTCGCAGAGAAACTTTGCGTCGCACGTATTCTCGACAACCTGCCTGCACCGGGAAGCGATCAGGCGGGAGTCCTGCGAGAAGAGAGTCGTCGCCCCGAAGACCCAGAAGAAGATCATCATGTGCAACCCCGTCATCACCGGGTCTATGGTAAAGCCAAGGGCTGACAGATACGTCCGTATGAGCGCGAATCCAACAACCAGGAGTGCGGTCACCCTGAACCCCTGGCGGGGGAACCAGAGAGCGACAAGGAGGATGGGGATGCAGTAGATCAGGGAAATGGCTGGATAAACGCCGTAATCCGGTGCAGCCGCCGTCAGCATGAGCGATATCACCGAAAATGACACTATCACGATCATTCTGACGATATCCGTTCCGGTAAAGAGGTCTTCCTGGAAATGACTCGATAAGCACCGGTTTACGGACATGGAAGATACAAAGGGTTATCCGGGAAAGGTATATAAACCATTCGGAATCCTGTTGCAGGACATAAATAATGTTTCCCCAAAAGAAATATAAAGTGCTCTTTTTTGAGACCCCATGTCGAATATTTCTCCGGTCCCAGAGGGGATGGGGCGAAGGCTGCAGTGGGTTCCATACCGCTTCCAGGGAGAGCATATATGAGGATCATCGTGTAACTCTAGAATATGCGCCCGTTTGTCTTCGTCAACGTCGCCATGAGCGCTGACGGGAAGATATCAACACGAGAGCGACGGCAGGTGAGGATCTCGGGGAGTGAGGATTTCTCGCGTGTTGACCGGATCAAGGCGGAGAGCGATGCCATCATGATCGGCATCGGCACCGTGCTCGCTGACAACCCCTCACTCACCGTCAAGTCACCGGAACTCCGGGCCAAGCGTGTAGCGGCCGGGAAGGATGAGCATCCCATCCGTGTCGTGATAGACAGCACAGGAAGAACACCTGTTGATGCGGATATCCTCCACAAGGGGACCGGGAAGCGCATCGTTGCCGTCTCGGGTGCAGCACCCCGGGAGAGGGCGGAGGCGCTCGGGGATCACGCCGTGGTCGTCGTCGCCGGTGATGAAACCGTCGATCTTGCGGCCCTGCTCGAGGAACTGCACCGGCAGGGTGTCCGGCGCCTGATGGTCGAGGGGGGCGGAACCCTGATCTGGGCGCTTTTTGAGCAAAGGCTCGTCGACGAACTCCAGACATTCATCGGCAACATCGTCATCGGCGGTAAGGATGCCCCCACGCCGGCGGACGGTGCCGGATTTCTCCGGGAGGCAGATTTTGCTCGACTGCGCATCATCGAGACCATTCGGCTCGATGACGGCCTACTTATACGGTGGAGCGTTGAGAAGCGATGAGAGCGGGAGGAACCTCTCCCGCCACAAAAAAGAGAACCTGAAGGTTACGGAACCTTCACAATCTCGTCCTTAACCTTGTAAGAACCTCCCGTGACGAGAGCTACGGTTATCTCGACCCGGTTCTCCCCCTGTGCGTTGTGAATAACGCGTTCGTTACCGATGACCGGCTGCATCGTCTCGGTGACGACCTCCCCGGTCGACTTGGTCACGCGGAGATCAATGCTCTTTATGAAGTCCTGACCTTTACCGCCGCGGAACGCGATATACAGATCGTTCGTAACCCGCGAGGGGTATCCGCCCGTAATCTGGAACTCAATCTCCTTTCCCGGCGGCACCGTCTGCGTCGGGCCGGGGGCGAGCGAGACCTGGGTCGTCGGCACGGGAGTTGCCGCAGCCGTCGGAGTCTCTGTCGTGGATGGCCCGGCGTCGCTGCCCGAGCCCGTGCAGGCAGCGCTGAACGAAAATGCGAGCAGAAGCACGATCAGAACAGGTAGCAACCTGAAGTTCATAAGCCATTCATGCACATCAAGATATTTTACCCTTTCGCCACGCTCCCGGCATCCCGGCGATACGATGGTATAAATACCCGGTGCGGCTGTCCGGCAAATAGAAAACTTTATAATCGCAGGAAGGAACATTCTATCTATACGCATAGAGGTGCAACAATGAACCTGCGAAGACCGAACGCGAATGAGGCGACGGGAACGAGCAACCGGTCCCGGGACGTTGTGCCCATGTCCGGCATCTGCACCCGGTGCGTCGACGGGTGCAAGGGAGCCTGCGAGATCTGGCTCGCCTCCTTCCGGGGCAGAGAAGTGCTCTACCCCGGCCCGTTCGGCGAGGTCACGGCCGGCGCGGATAAGAACTACCCGGTCGACTACTCGCATCTGAACATCCAGGGCTACGCACGGGGGGCAAAGGGGCTGCCCGAAGGCATCGAGGCCGGCCCCGACACCGCGGTATTCCACGCCGCCGATACCCGGACTGAGTATGGGTGGAACACAAAAGTCCCGATGCGGATCCCCATCTTCACCGGGGCACTCGGATCGACCGAGAGCGCCCGGGCGAACTGGGAGCACTTCGCCGTCGGGGCCGCCATAGCGGGCATCACCCTCGTCTGCGGGGAGAACGTCTGTGGCGTTGACCCGGACCTCGTGCTGGACCACAACGGCAAGGTCAGCAGGTCGCCCGAGATGGACCGCCGCATCGAGACTTACCAGAAGTTCCACGACCGGTATGGGGAACTCCTGGTGCAGTTGAACGTCGAGGACACGCGGCTTGGGACTGCCGAGTATGTCTCCGCAAAGCACAACCTGGAGACGATCGAGCTGAAGTGGGGGCAGGGCGCAAAGTGCATCGGCGGCGAGATTAAGGTCGCCAGCCTCACCCAGGCGAATCAGCTAAAAGATCGGGGTTACATCGTCCTCCCGGACCCGGGGATCCACGGCGTGCAGGCGGCCTTCCGGGAAGGCGCCTTAAAGGAGTTCGAGCGCCACTCCCGGGTAGGCTTCGTCACCCGGGAAGGCTTCCTCGAGGAGGTCGACCGCCTCCGGGACATCGGCTTTACGCGGGTCACCCTCAAGACCGGTGCCTACTCGGCCGTCGAGCTCGCTATGGCTATCCGCTACGGCGCCGAAGCGAAGATCGATCTCCTCACCATCGACGGCGCACCCGGCGGCACCGGAATGAGCCCCTGGCCGATGATGAATGAGTGGGGCATCCCGACCTTCTACATCGAGTCTCTCGCCTACCAGTTCTGCGAGCGGCTCCGGGAGCGGGGCATCCGGGTCCCGGATATCGCCATCGCGGGCGGGTTCGCCGACGAGGCGAATGTCTTCAAGGCGCTCGCCATGGGGAGCCCCTACGTCCGGGCCGTCTGTATGGGCCGCGGCCTCATGATCCCCGGCATGGTCGGCAAGAACATAGCAAAGTGGCTCGAGGCCGGCGAACTCCCAAAGACCATCTCGAAGTACGGCCGCACCCGGGAGGAGATCTTCGTCTGCTACGAGGAACTCAGGGAGAAGTACCCCGACCGGATCGACGAGATCCCGCTCGGCGCGATCGGGGTCTATACCTACGCCCAGAAGTTCAGGACGGGGCTCCAGCAGATCATGGCCGGGACCCGGAACTTCAGCCTCGGGACGGTCGCCCGGAGCGACCTGATGGCGCTGACCGAGGAGGCGGAGGCGGTCTCCGGCATACCGTATGTGATGCGGGCTTACCGTGACGCAGCTGAAGCAATCCTCGATTCGTGAGCACGGGCGATATGGGCCGGGAGCCCGGCCCCTGACCCCCCCTCTCTGTCCGGGCAGGGAAGCACCGCCGACGACCATAAGCAGTCCCAAATCCGATAGATACTAAAAATCAACGCCATCTGATAATATTCTCGACCTGCGATAATATTTAATGCAAATAGTGCATCAGGTATGCCTGATACATCATGCCTACGGATACCAGTCCGACTCTCCTTATCACCGGGGGGGCGGGATTCATCGGATCGCACATCGCTTCAGAACTGCTGCAGCATGGCTACCGGGTCCGCATCCTCGACAACCTGATACCAAGGGTGCACGGCCCCGAGCGGCAACGACCCGGTCATCTCGACCCGCGGGCCGAGCTCCTGGTCGGCGATATCCGGGACCCGCAACGCGTGCAGGAGGCCCTGGAAGGAGTCAACTCCGTCATTCACCTGGCTGCGGTCGTCGGGGAACGGTCGAGCATGTACCAGATCGAGAAGTACATGAGCGTCAACACCGCCGGGACCGCTGTCCTCCTCGAAGCCTTACTGGACCATCCGGTCGAGCGGCTCATCGTCGCCTCAAGCAGCGCCGTCTACGGGGAAGGTCTGTACTGCTCGTACAATGGCACCACCTACCCTAAGATCCGGCGCTCTCCTGGGCAGGTGGCGAAGGGGGACTGGGAGCCCCGGAGCCCGGATGGTGAGGTGATCTATCCCCTCCCCACACCGGAGACGAAGGAGGCATCACCGCTCTCGGTCTACGCCATCTCCAAGTACGACCAGGAGGAGATGTGCAGGATGATCGGTGAATCCTACGGCATCCCGACGACCATCCTCCGGCTCTTTTCCGTCTACGGCCCGCACCAGGGGTATGCCAACCCATACTCCGGCATGCTGACCGAGTATGCATCCCGCCTGCTCCAGGGTCTCCCGGTGCACCTCTTCGAGGACGGCTACCAGCAGCGCGACTTCGTGAGCGTCTACGACGTGGCACGTGCCTTCCGCCTGGCTCTTGAGTCCCCCGGAGCCCGGGGGGAGACGTTCAACATAGGGAGCGGCCGCCCCTACACGTTTTGGACCGTCACCGATCGCCTTGCGGCGATAACCCGACGGCAGGATCTCTCCCCCGAGGTCACAGGAACCAGCCGGGTCGGGGATATCCGCCACTGCATCGCGGACATCAGCCGTGCCCGGGAGGTTCTTGGCTACGAGCCGAAGGTCTCTCTCGAGGCAGGCCTGCTCGACCTGGTCGCGTGGATCGAGGCAGAGATCGCAGAGCGGCGGAAGGTCCCGGCGCCTCTCGAGGTGCCAAAACCGTCACGCCTCCCGGTCTGAAGGCCGCCCGGAGCCCAACCTTTATTTTCCCGGCGCAGTGTTGTGGCCCCAGCATGCCCCAGAACCTCCGGATACGGGAAGTAAGGCTCGGGATCGCCCTGATCGCCCTCCCCGGCGCCATCTATACCGTAAAATATGCCCTGTTCTTCGGGCAATGGCTCGTCACCTACGTGGAGTATCTCCAGCGGAATTACCCCTACCTCTTCTCACTTGCGATGCGGAGTAACCCCTTCGACGAGACGGCGTCGCCGGTTGTACGGTGAAAGGACCAGGGCACAATATATAAGCAGACAGGGCATGACACGCCTGATTACCATGAGCGAATACTCCGTGCTGATCGGCGGAAAGGCCGGGGAGGGTATCAATACAGCAGGTCTCTCCATCGCCGGCCTCTTCTCCCGCCTCGGTTACCGCATCTACATGTACTTCGATTACCCCTCGCTCATCCGGGGCGGGCACAACTTCGCCATCATCCGGGCTTCGGAGAAGAAGGTCGGGGCGCACCGCACCCCGGTCGACGTCCTCCTTGCCTTCGACCAGAAGAGCATCGAGAACCACCGGGAGCGAGTCCACGACGGCACGACCGTCATCTACGACGCCTCGCAGACGGTGCAGGCGGAAGGTTACGGCCTCCCGCTCGACCGGATCATCAAAGAAGAGAAGGCTCCCCCGATCACCGGGAACTCCGCGATGCTCGGGGCGCTTGCGCGGGTTGCAGGTATCGACCGGGCGATCTACGAGGACGTCCTCCGGGCGACCGTCCCCGCGAAGCACCTCCCGGCAAACCTCAGGGTTGCCGGGCGGGGCTACGACGCCGTCGTGGACGTCTTCACCGTCGAGCCGCTCGATCACCCAACGCTCCCTGTCCTGACGGGAAACGAGGTCACGGGGCTCGGACTCGTCTATGGCGGGCTCGAGTCCTATGTCGCCTACCCGATGACCCCGACGTCAAACCTCCTCCACTTCCTTGCCGGGCATGCTGAAGACCTCTCGATCAAGGTCCTCCACCCGGAGAACGAGATCAGCGTCATACTGATGGCCCTCGGGCTCGCCTACGCTGGTGAGAAGGCGGCGGTCGGCACATCGGGCGGCGGGTTTTGCCTGATGACCGAAGGACTCTCGCTCGCCGGGATGTCGGAGATTCCCGTGACGATCGTGATGGGACAGCGGCCGGGCCCGAGCACCGGCATGCCGACCTACACCGCTCAGAGCGACCTCCACTTCGTCCTGAACGCAGGCCAGGGAGAGTTCCCACGATTCGTCGTCGCTCCCGGCGACCTCGAAGAAGCCTACACCTGGTCGGCGACCGCCCTGATGCTCTCCTGGAAGTACCAGGTCCCCGCGATCATCCTCACCGACAAGACGCTCGCGGAAGGGGCCTACTCCTACGATATCGGGGCTGTTCCTCCGCCCCCGGACAGGGAACCCGTACTCTGGGACGGAGTTGGGGAGTATCGCCGGTATGCCCGGGGAGAGGGCGGGGTATCGCCGCTCGCGTTCCCGGGGAGGGAAGGCGCCGTCGTCAAAGTGAGCAGTTACGCCCACGACGAGGGCGGCCTCACCACGGAGAGGGCGGAGGGCGTCAGGGGGCTGCAGGAGAAGATGCTCCAGAAAGGCGAGAGCCTGAAGGCGGAGCTCGCGACCTATCCCACGGTGAAGGTCTACGGCCCTTACGACGCCGGGACGACGATCGTATGCTGGGGGTCGGAGAAGTGGGCATGCATCGAGGCTGCCGAGAGGTTTGGGGCGCGGGTCGTCCAGCCGCTCGTTCTTGCGCCGTTCCCCGTCCGACACTGGAAGGAGGCGATGATCGGGGCGGGGAGAGTCGTGTGCGTCGAGAACAACGCCACCGGACAGCTTGCCCGCCTCCTCCGGCAACAGGGTTTCGACCCCGGTCGCCCGGTCCTGAAGTACGACGGGCGGCCGTTTGCGGTCGACGAACTCGCGGCACGACTCGGGGAGGTGCTCACATGAGCCCGGAGCAGTTTGCCGGAAAGCAGGCCGGCGAGCTCATCACTCCGGCAGAGAACACCTGGTGCCCCGGGTGCGGCAACTTCGCAATCCAGCATATGATGAAGTCGGCCGTCGCCGAACTCTCGGAGGAGGAGGGGATACCGCTCGAAAACTTCGTCCTCCTCGGGGGGATCGGGTGCCACGGGAAACTGGTCGACTACTTAACCATCAACAGTTTCTACGGCATCCACGGGCGGTCGATACCGGCGGCCACCGGGATGCGCCTCGCAAACCCGGACCTGAAGATCATCTGCCACGTTGGAGACGGCGACATCTACGCCGAGGGGCTCGACCACCTCATCTTCGCGGCCAAACGGAACAGCGACATCACGGTCATCGTCCACGACAACCGGGTCTACGGGCTGACGACAGGGCAGTACACCCCCACGTCACCCTTCGGGTTTCGCGGCCGCTCCACGCCCGGCGGGATAACGGAGCATCCCTTAAACCCCCTCGAAGTGATGCTCGCAGCCGGGGCCACCCACATCGCGCGGGGCTACACGAAGAAGATCCGGCACCTCAAGGATCTCTTCAAGGAGGCGATCATGCACCGGGGGTTCTCGTTCATCGATGTCCTCCAGATCTGCGCGACCTACTTCAACCTCACCGACTACTACAACATTCACGCCTACGAGATGCAGGAGAGCGACGTCGAGACGGGCAGGTTCGAGAGCGCTCTCGGAAAGATCCGGGAGTGGGACTACGACCGGGACGCGCCGATCGCACTCGGGACGTTCTACTCGGTCGAGAAACCGATCTACGAGGAGAAGTTCCAGGCGCTCACCGCCGGGAAGCCGGACCGGAGGGCGCTCGTCCGGAAGGTGATCGAGGAGTGGCGCTGATTTCATACCTCGCCCCTGCCTTCCTGGTGAGATCTCTCATGTACCAACCAGCCGGACATTCAGGATCGTTGTAGTCTTCGGGGAGGTGAGAGCCCCCTCCCCGGCTCCTGCCCGAAGACCCCGCGGGGTCGGGATGTTTATTCAAACACATTAATATAATCCTATTTTTATATAATAAGACCCGAAAAAAGGCGTTCGGGGGCGGGCCTGCCGCGGGAGTTGCGGCAAGGAGGACTCCAACCCTGCTGCCGGACGATCCTTCGAGGTGAACGGTTCCGTGAGCATCAGAAGTGGATACCCGGGTAAAGCATGGTCTTTGAGACAAAAGAGAATCTGACAGATGAAGAGATCAGCCACGGCTTAAAACTCGTCACCAGGGACGGCCTTGCCACCCAGGCGATGGTGACGCTGACCGGCGGCATATTCCTCGTAGCCTTTGCTCTGCAACTCGGGGCATCGAATACCGTCATCGGCCTCCTCGCCGCCATCCCGCCGCTTGCCGAACTCCTCCAGATGCCCGCCATCTACCTCGTCGACCGGGCGCAAAACCGGCGGCTGGTGGTCGTCGCGGCATCGCTCGCCGCCCGCCTCTTCTGGATACCCATCATCCTGATTCCGTTCTTCCTCTCCCCGGAGCAGGGGATCATCGTTCTCATCACCTCGATAGTCCTCTACTCAGCGTTCTCGGCGGTTTCCCACTGCGGCTGGAACTCCTGGATGCGAGATCTGATACCCCAGGACCGG